>Ga0067045_1002550_pt1 | contig 131452 bp, 98 predicted proteins | sample TerdegcTABiofilm_FD_59184 | JGI IMG/M metagenome (GOLD analysis project Ga0067045, IMG submission 59184) | Combined Assembly of (Gp0054472, Gp0054536) Wastewater bioreactor microbial communities from Singapore -Terephthalate degrading...
GCGTACTCAGGTTCAGGCCAAGTTCTTGCTGGGTCATGACGCCATTGTTCCTGCCGCACTTCGCTTACGCCATCCGGGCTTGACCGGGGTTTTGAACATCATCCCTAGCGGGGTTGGAGTTGGAGGGGATCTATTGAGGACTGATCTCGGCTGTGAATTCAACCGGTCGATGCAACACAATGACTGCACCTGGCGCAAGGAGTGCTGGTCATGAAGCAACGACCACGGATCTACTACACCGAAGCACAGAAGGCCATGATGTGGGATCGCTGGAGCAAGGGCGATACCCTGCACCAGATCGGCAAGCTGTTCGATCGGCCACATACGTCCATTCACAACATCCTGGCTGCGACCGGCTCCCATCGGTCATTGGCCAAGCTCTACGGCATCAATCCCAAGACCGTGGCCAAGTGGCGTGCGCGCACCTCGGTGCTCGACGAGCCCATGGGTCCTCGGGACAGAGCAAGCCGGCATCTTTCTTAAGAGCAAGAACACCTGGCAATTGCGTTACGCAAGCAAGGGCATTTGTCGCTGGACGATCTCATGGGACATCTCCTGGAGACAGCACCCAAGCTCAGCCGCAGCGCCTTGCATCGATGCCTGCAGCGTCACGGAATCAGCCGACAGCCCGCAACACACCTGCCACGAAGGCACGGAAAGTTTGAAGAAACGACGCTGGGCTTCGTTCACATCGACAGCGCTGAAATGAAGATCTCCAGTGGCAAACAGCACATGTTTGTTGCCATAGATCGCGTCACAAAATTCACGCATGTCGCGTTCTTTGACAGGGCCACGAAAGCCAATGCAGCACATTTCCTTCGGCAGGTGCTTGTAGCCTTTCCGTACCGAATACATACCGTCCTGACGGACAACGGCATGGCCTTTACAGGGCAAGAGCGCTTCAGAGGCGGCGTCACCGACACATGCATCGGTCACATCTTCGAGCGCATCTGCAAGTTAAATGGCATCGAGAAAAGGCATACCAAGCCGTATCACCCCTGGACGAACGGCATGGTTGAGCGCATGAACCGGACCATCAAGGAATCCACGATCAAGGCGTACGAGTACGAAGGACTGGAGCAGCTACGGGAGCATGTCCAGGCCTTCGTTCAAAGCTACAACTTCGGCAAGCACTTGAAGGCGCTCAGGTGGAAGACACCATTCCGGGCTATTTGCGAGGCATGGGAAAAGATCCAAGCCGATTTAGACTTCATCCGCACCATCTCACTGTGGGACTGAACATATAAGGCCGAGCTCCTGAGAGCAATTCATGCATATATCGATTAAGGCACTAAGTCGCCACCAGTTCGATAGCCGGCTCGCTTGGAGGCCTCCCTAAGGCTGTCATTGCTCTTGTCGGTCTGCTGAAACTCAAACAACTGCAGAGCCTCGTCCTTTCCCACGGGGATGTGGATTGGGTTGATACTCATGTGATGAATAGGGTGGGCAAGCTGAATGGGAGATCTAAGGTGTCTCAGGAAGTCTTCCGGCGTTGGCTTGTCACCATCCCAAAGATGCGCAATCACTGACGCTGGATCAATGTCACTCAAGCCTGTTTGAGTGAGCTTGCGTGGGCCGATTTCCGACTGTTTGAAAAATCTGGAAATACCACCCTCGTCCGCAAAATGGAGATTGTTCTCCTCAGTGAATTTTGCAAACGGCAGAGAATTTACTACGCAATGCACGATCCGTTTGCCCACCGCCTCGGGCATGTGAACACTCAAGATGTCGGGATGCTTATTGAGCCCCTCGGCCAACCGGTTGACCTGCTTGACGACTTTGCGAATGCCAAGAGAGAAGAAGTAGGTCCGGGCAGGATCGCCGGTGGGAAGGTTACGACTCTTGCACTCAAACAGAAACAAGTATTCCCCCCAGACAAACGCGACATCGTAGTCATATGTCTCGTTATCGCGTGTACAGGTGATCGTCTTGGCCTTTATGCCATTCTGGTTTAAAAGATCAATCATGCTCTTCTCGAAGCGCTTTCCACGAGCGTCAAGGTTGACCTCCAGCATTCCAAGCGTTGACAGAATTATTTTAGGTATCGAAGAGGCTGCGGCAGCTATTGCAAGCAGCAAATAGCTTCCATCCTTTAGTTTGAGCAAAGGCTGATCAAACAGATCGCGGCTGGCCTTCCGGTAGGTTGCATGGCTGATAAAGCTATGGGCTTTGTTGCCTTGGAGGCCTAGGCGCTGCAACATCTCCACGAGTTGAGATTCACTAAATCGCATAGTCAAACGATCTGCGTCGCCTGTTTCCATAGCACTATCCGAGATATTTTGGAGAACCGAGTAGCCGCGTATCCATTCCGAAAAAGTCAGTCCGGCATACTCAGACTGATCGTGTTTGAGATCAACTGATAGCAGTTGGCTGAGGCATTCCGCTGCATGAATCTCCAAAAGTGAGACTGCCTGATTGGGAAAAAGCTTAACTTTACCCTCAGTGCCGTAGACCAATTTTTTATAGTGCGGATTGGTTAAAACGGGTGCCAAATGCTGCTTGAAACGCTCCATTAGTCGCATGTTGGCAGCTTGACTGTAAAGCTCTACATCGTCATCTGCAGGACGAGAATCCCACAAGCCTTTGATCCCAAACTCAGCCCAAGCAGGATCAAGTTCTGCTATCCGAGTCAAAGGAGCCCCCAAATAACGATGTCGCCGCTCAGAAAACTGCCAGTGCCCCCAAGCCACTGCAAGCATCTGTACAGATCCCACTGTGATTTGGTCCTGATTACTCGGCACTGGCAGCGCTGGCAACACAAGAAAGCCCTGGTCGTCATACCATCGATTGATATGAGCCTCCATGCCGAGCGTATTGGCTATAGTCGTAAGCAGGGCCTCGTGAACACCTCCAGGGTGGAATTCGTTTCCACTTGATCCCTGCATGGTTACTTTCCCAAGATCTAGTTCCCCAGTAGCGATGATTTCCTCGTTCATCTGCTTAACTATCAGGCCGTACTCTATATTGGATCGCTCGATCAATGCGGAGACACGAAGTTCCGGAGAAAGATTCGCAGCATCGCTATTAGAAAGTAATTCGAGAATCGAGCAATAGATGCTGTCTATTTGGTTTAAACGGGCTGAGTGTGATCCCACTAGCTCGGCTTGATTCGGAAAGCCCTTTGCATCCAGATAGCCTGCGAGCTTATCAAGTAACTTATCGCGGTTCTTTTGCTTCTTTTGATCATGTCGTTTCAGGACGAGCGCCTCACTGCGCTGCACTAGTCCGACCAGCTTGTCGACGTCCGGCGGAGCCAACATGATGCCTTTCAAGTGATCTTCCAAGGCTTGCCAAGACAGTTTTTCAAGAGCGCTGCTGACAAACGGTTCGCTGAGTTCTATCGTCATTTAAATCCTTAAAAATTGCTTATTTTGGTATCTGCAAGTGGGAAACTCCGATTTCAAGGAGCGAGGAAGAGGTGATCACAACGGTGCCAAATGGCAGTTGTGGACAATCGCCCTATCTGATACGGGCTGAAGGCTGCAGGCAGGGGGCGGATGGCAATGGAGTGCAGCACCATGTAGCTGGTGAGAGCCAATGCGATGCCGGCCCAACAGGGCAGCATGGCGATCAGATCCATGAGGTCTTCTGCCGTGCTGGTCTTTCGTTTTCTTGCCACTCCCGCTCCTCCATCGTTCAAATTGCCGAACATTTTGCAACATTTATGGGTGAGGCGAATTCCTGTGCCAATGGGTGCGGTGAAATCAAGAGAAATTGACATTCACGATGTCTTCTGGCTGGCGATGAATGCGTGCAATGCGCTATTGATTGCATAGCAGGTGGTGTATGCCTGGTCTGCAAAATTCCTTGTCTTGTCATTTGGGGCAATGGATTGATCGTGCTCATTGCCATGGGTCGCGCAGGGGACAGGCTCCTTGGAGTGTGAGAGAGCAGTCCGGCTGCTGTCCTTATCCCCAGTGCTGTATGAATTTGTGTCACTTGTTTGGGGGACATACAGGGCCACGGTGGCTACCTAGCATCCGGTCGACTGGAGCGCAAAAAGGGGGGCGGGCGATGACTGCGGTGCGGTCATTTCTTCAACGCCGCCGCTTGTTTGCACACCGATTCGAGGCCGAATCCGGCCTTTCACCATCAGGAGCCTTCGCCATGTCCGACTCTGCAAATTCAACGAATGCATTCACACCGTCTGCCGATATCTACAAGGGAATTTCCGTTCTCAGTTCAGAGGACTGGATCGGGCTGACGACGTTCTTCGAGTCTGCAGTCACCGACAACCCGACCACCACGGAGCTGATGCGCGCCATGCTGGGCATGCAGAAGCAGGATGCTTTCAGGCCGGAGTTTTCCGAAGCGGTGGAGCTGTTCGTCACGCTCAAGGGTGTCGGCCAGAAGTTCAAGGCCGATGTGCAGGACAAGATGCTGACGCTGGCCGACGATATCGTTCAGTACAACGATGTGGCGGCAACCACCTATGAGCGGTTGATCGAGCTGGTGGACCGTTTCGATCTGGAGGGAGCGCCTACCCCATCGGCGGAGCCGGCGGTGGAAGCGAAATGGAAGGCACTGGTCAAGGTTTGGGAAAGCGATACGCCCAGCGGGCGGTCGGAGCAGATCAAGCGCAATTTCAGCAGCGCGCTGGAGCAGTTGATTGAAGACGCCAATGCGCGATCGGTGCGTGCCTTCGCGCTGCAGAACTCCATTCTTGACAACGGCAACGGAATACTGATGCGCCTGAATGCCTGCAAGACCGCGTTCAATGGACAAAAGCAGAAGTTCACGACCACTCTGGGCGCCGAGGGTGCTGCCAACCAGAAGCTGAAGGCCGCCGTGGAGAAGCTGGAGAACGACTTGAAGGCCCTGCGCCGCAAGGAAAAGGATGAAGTCATCGTGCTGTCCACGTCTCCGGCCTATCTGGCCATTCCGCTTTTCGGGCCGCTGATTCTGGCGGGGGTGGATATCGGCGTGGGTGCGGACCTTGCGGTCACGCGCAGGAAGATTGCCGAGAAGGTGGATGAGGTGAGAACCATCCAGGCCACGATGGCTACGAACGAGCGCTTCATCGGCTACTACAACCGAAGCAATGATCGCTTTGACAGCATCAGCAAGAGCATTGAAGACCTGGGTCCCAAGCTCAAGACGCTGGGCGAGGCATGGCGTGCGATTTCTGCCGATCTGGGCAACATACACAAGGTCTTGAGCACCACCGGCCGCAAGTCCCTGCAAGGGGAAAACTGGTTCAGCCTGACGGTGGTGCTGGGCACGGCCAAGAAGGGCTGGGCGCGTGTCGCCGGACAGGCAGACCATTTCCGGCGTTTTGGCGGCACGCCGAAGAAGGCGCAGAGCGTGGACCAACTGGTGGAGCTTGCCAGCAAGAAGGCAGCCTGAGCGGTCTGCTCCGGCCTTTGTCCCACCGCTGCACAGGTGCAGTGCCTTACCTGGAACCACCCGCCATGACTTCAGCAATGACTCCCGCGCTCACTGCCGCGATAACTCCCATTGAATTGCGAACCCTGATCGATCGCTACCGAGCCGAGGGCCTGGTGCCGCCAGGGCCGCTGGTCTGCAGCGGTGGCCGGGCGCCGGACGGCAGCTTCAATCCCTTCGGCATCGTGGCCGATCTGGTGGTGGACCTGAAGGTGTTGCTGGAAGAGGCCGACGCGGCTGGCCTGCAGGCGCTGGACATCCATGCCGATACCGTAGTGGTGCCCGAGGGGTTCGACAGGCGGCTTGACGGTGCGGTGCGGCGGCTGACGGTGGTTGCCCGTCGCATTGTTTCCGAAGGCACGACGGTGCTGCGCATGCTGCATGACGAGGACAACGAGCTCAGCAGGGTGCGCATTTTCGTGGAAGCCGTGGAGGGCCGGTTCACGCTGTACGGCGGCCCCACGCACGACACCCCTTATGCGCTGGAGGAGGCCTGGGACACAGTGACGCGGCCGCAGTTCAGCAATTTCCTGTGGCAGGACAACCGGGCTGTGGTGAAGCACACCCCCGTGCCGCCCGGCCTGCTGGAGCATGGCGAGCCGATGCACAGGGTGCTGGCCGCGCTGTTTGCCCTGAGCGCCGGCATGGCGGGCAGGCCCGGCCATAGCGACCACAGCGCGGCCGAACTGGCGTTGTGCCATGAGGCGCTGGGCTGGATCACGCGCTGGTCAGGGGTCGAGTCCGGGTTTGGCGAGTTGATCCAGGCGGCGGGTTCGCTGCAGCGTCTGCTGCCTGTCATGGGCGTTGACGGGCTGGCCAGGCCGATTCCTGATCTGAGCGCAGGCAGCTATCTGTCGCTGGCCAAGGCCCGGCAGGAGGTGATGGCGGCCATGGAGGCCCACCTGCGCAGCCTGCGCGCCAGCGGCGAGCTGGCAGGTGCCGTGGGCAGCGTCGCGCAGGCGTTTGCCGACCGGGATACCTTGGACCTCAAGACGCTGGAGGCACGTTGCACCGAGCTGGAGCAGCGGTTGATTCAGCAGATCGAGGCCCTTGACCGCGCCGCACGCACGGTGCGCCAGGAGGAGCTTGAAGCGGAACTTGCCGCCATGCGGCTCAAGCTTGAAAGCAACGTTGCCCAGATCGTGCGCACCGTGAAGATGAGCCTGGAAATCGCCTTTGGCGTCATCGCAGTCGCGGGCAGTGTGGCCGCCCTGTGCGTGGGCGTGCCGCCCGACCCGAAGGCGTTGACCGAGACCGGTCAGAAAGGCGTGCTCGGCCTGAAGGATTTGTACGGGCAGGCCAAGACGCTTGGCGGCAGCATAGACGGCCCGCTCAAGGCGCTGAAGGCCCTGGGCCAGTCGTTTGCCATTCCGCTGCAATGGGCCAGGCACAACTCCAGCACGCTCAAGAATCTGGTGGATCCCGCCAAGGGCGCATTGAATGCGGTGCTGCCGGTGATCCGTGGGCCGCTGGGCGGGCTGGATGTCGAGGGGATTTCCCGGGAGCTGGGCGACACCATGCGTGCACTTGCGCTCATGCCGGATGCCAATGAAGCCAAGGCCGCCTGGACGGTGCTGGAGAACGATGCAGTCAACCGGCTGGATCTGGTGCTTGCCACGGAAGGCACCGAGGCGGCCGTGCGCAACGCTGCCAACACCCTCAAGACACAGGTGCAGAAGGTGGCCGTCTATGGCCGCCTGCTGGCAGAGCAAAGCGCATCCAAGAATGCCATTGCCCGTGAGCTTGCCACGCTCAAGCTGGAGTACGTTGCGGTGATCGGCAAGCGCAAGCGCCTGCAGGCGCTGGAGCAGCAGGCGCTGACAGAGCTGGAGCGCAGCGCGCGGCTGCAGGGGGAAATCACCCTCAGGGCAGAAAGTGCGCGCCGCGGTTTCTTCGTGGACTGCTTCGGGGTCCGCGCCGCACAGGCCTACGAGACCGGCAAGCAGCCCGGCCACCGTCTGTCGATGCCTGGCACGGCCGCTGCCATGGCAGATGCACACGCCACCCTGCTGGCAGACCACGCCAGCGCGCAGGCGGCCAATGCGAGGACCAAAGGGGATTTGCGGCGGGAATTGCGGGTCACTGACGCCGCGCTGCTGCAGCAGCTGGCGAATGGGCAGCCCATCAGCCTGTCCATTGCCACCAGCCATCCGGCACTGGCCAGCTACCGCCGCATCCGCCTTTCGTCGGTGCAGGCCTGGCTGGAGTTTGCCGATGCCTCGGCCCAGCGCATCAATATCGATATGGTGACCGGCAGCGACTTTCACGACAGCACGGGCAACGGGGACGAGAGGCTTTTCTGCTCGCCCCTGAAGATCAACTTCACGTACGCCGGCGACCAGATCGAGTTCTCGCAGCATCTGGGAGACCTCTGCCCGACGCCGTTCACGACCTGGCTGATCGAAGTGCTGGAGCCCCGACGGATGCCGGCAGCGCCTCGGGCCCTGCGCCTGTTGATGGCCGGCACTGCAGCCAAATGACCCGGCTTCTGTGGCTGCCCGCCGCTGCCACGGCGCTGTGCTGCGGTGGCGCCCTGGCATCAAGCTGCCGCGTCGAAGCCGAGCCCGCGCGTGAGCCAGTCGCAAGGCAGGTATGGACCGATATCGCCGAGTTCTCGTTCCTCACCGGGCTGGATCTTGACGATGCCAGCGGCCGCATGACGCTGGTAAGGAGCCTGGAGAGCATGCAGTCGTTCCCTTCGCTGAAGGCGGCATCGGCCGCTTGGGGCACGCTGCGTGCCCGTATCGACGGGCTGGCCGATACGGTGCAAAAGCTGGGGCAGGCCGTGGGGCGTTTGCAGCAGCTGTGCGACCAGCTGGATGCCGTTTCGCTGGCCCCCGACGCACCGCTGGACGAGGCCCGATGGAATGCGGGTGTCGCAGCCGTCGAGACGGAGATGGATACGGCCATTGCGGCGGCTGCACCCGTCGTGGCGCAGCTGGAAAGTCATGCCTCGCTGCTTCGCGTGGCCGCCGCGCACCATGCCAGGCAGCCGCCACCGGCAAACGCGGTGGTCCGCCTTGGGCCTGCGCCGCAGGCGATGGCAACGGAATTCAGCACCCTGGCATTGCGCTGGCGGGCCGTGGCCTCCGACCTGGCAAATGCTCGCCGCATCTTGCCGGTGAGGCCGGTGCGTGGTTCGTCTGCGCCCTTGATCGCCATGACGGCCGCCATGCGGGAACTGGCACGGATCTCCGCCGAGGCGCACGCACTCTCGGCCCAGCGGCTCAGCGATGCGGATTTTCGACGCTACGAGACGGGCGACTACCTGTACGACCAATGCCCCATGCTCAAGGACCGCCAATGGGTCGGGCTGCAGAACCTGTACTGGAGTGAAAGGCGCAACGCGGTAGCGCTGCTGCAGGGCACGGGCCTTGTGTCGCCCCCGGGGCTGTACAACGTCAAGCCATTGCAGATTTCCGTCCCGGCCATGATTCTGGGCGCCGACAGATGGAGGTTCATGCGCACCGGCAAGGGCTACTGGCTTGTCCAGAATGCGGCGTTCGGACCGGGCACCATGGCGCTCGATGTCACCAGCGTGGCCGGGAAACCGCATCTTGAGCTGAAGATGACGGCGTCGGCGGGAGACTCCCCACGCTTCAGCGGCCAGCAATGGCGCTGTGCGCCCAGTGACCTGCCGGGCCAGTTCCATCTCTACAACCGCTTCCTGTCGGATGCCGTCGTGCTGGATACGGCCAATGACAATGGCATTGCCGTCATGCTGCCGGCCACCAGCCGCTCCTCTGGCCAGTATTGGCGTGTGATCGAGCGGTAAGAGGTACTTGGGGGCAGGACCCCCTTGATCTCAACCGCACTTGAGGTTGCATGCTCCAGGCTTCTCGTCGCCATGGCACTGCGCCATGGCCGGCGCAGACCCTGCAACCAAGAGGCATCCATGCCCCATCAAGATTCCCTCACGCTGGACGATCATGTCCGGCCGACGACCGCCGAGAGCTGGTCCATCCTGTCCTCCCCCTACCGCCTGACGACGATCGGCATCGTCTCGCTGGTGGCCTTGATTGCCTTTGAGGCCCTGGCCGTGGCCACCGCCATGCCAGCGGTGGCCCGCGCGCTCGATGGGGTGCCGCTGTATGCGGTTGCCTTTGGCGTGACCCTGGCCACCAGCGTGGTGGGCATGACGGTGGCGGGCGGCTGGTGCGACGCGCGCGGGCCGGCGGCGCCGCTGTGGTCTGGCATGGCGTGTTTTGTGGCGGGGTTGCTGCTGGCGGGCTTTGCGCCTTCCATGCCGGTGTTTCTGGCAGGGAGGCTGGTTCAGGGGCTGGGGGCCGGCGGCATGTCGGTGGCGCTGTATGTGCTGGTGGGCCGGCGGTATCCCGAGGCACTGCGGCGGCGCATTTTTGCGGCGTTTGCCACGGCCTGGGTGGTGCCCGCGCTGGTGGGACCGGCGTTGAGCGGCCTGGTGGTGGAGCACCTGGGCTGGCGCTGGGTGTTCCTGGGCGTGCCCCTGCTGGCCTTGCCGGCCGGGGCGATGCTGCGCCCGGCGCTCCAGGGCCTGGGCGGCCATGGCCGGGGCATGCAGGGCGGTGTGCGGCGCGGGCTGTGGGCCCTGGGCGCGGCCACGGGCATCTGCCTTCTGTATGTGGGCGGGCAGAGGCAATCGGCGGGCGCCTTGGGGGCGGTGGTGGTGGCCGCGGCCTTGTCGCTGGTCTGCACCTGGAAGCTCTTGCCGGCCGGCACGCTGCGCGCCGGGCGCGGGCTGCCCAGCGTGATCGCCTTGCGCGGTCTGGTGTTTGCAGCATTCTTCGGGGCCGAGGCGTTCCTGCCGCTGGTGCTGGCGCGCGAGCACGGGCTGTCAGCGCCCATGGCGGGGCTGGTGCTGAGCGCGGGTGCGCTGGGCTGGTGCTCCGCTTCCTGGTACCAGGGACACAGCCGCAACGGCTGGAGCCGTCACCGCTTCCTGCGCGTGGGCACCAGCGCGGTGCTGGCGGGCGTGCTGCTGACGGCATCCGTGGCCTGGCCGGCCGTGCCCGTGTGGGTGGCGGTGGCGGGCTGGATCGTGTCGGGGCTGGGCATGGGCCTGCTGTCGGCAAGCCTGTCGGTGCTCACGCTGTCCATGTCCGCGCCCGGCGAGCAGGGCGCCAACAGCTCGGCCCTGCAGCTGTGCGAGGCCATTGCCGTGGCGGCCACCCTGGCCATTGGCGGATCGCTGTTCGCGGCCTTGCTGGAGACTTCGGCCCATGCGGCCTATCTGGCGAATTTTGGGGTTGCGGCCGGGGCGGCGGTGCTGGCGGCGGTGATCGTGGGGCGAACGAATACGCGGCAGGTGTTTGTGGGGTGAGGGGGCAGGAGGCTGATCCAGCCGCAGGCGGGGGTATCCACAGTCTTTGTAGTGCCATGGGGTGGGCGGGGCCTGGGCTCGGGTTTGGCGCAGGCACCGCTGCGCGGACGGGGTGCCGATTGCTCACGCGATGGAGCGGCAGAAAGAGCGACAAACCGTGGGCTAACATCATCCGTCAGGTCCATCCGCGTAACAGCCGTCTGTTGCGCTGGCAGTGCGGCCTGCAACGTCTGGAGAGCGGCTATGACCACCACTACGCACTATGAGAACGCCAATTTTCTTCGTGAACTTGCGGAGAACCTGCCACGTATCCTCCCCACCAGTGGCTCCGACAAGATGGAGCTGCTGCAGCGCTTGGCGGATGAGGAACTGGCCCAGGCGGAATATGACGATTGGGTGCGCGCGAAGGTGGCAGCCGCCCGTTCGGACAAACAGACCGGGATGAGTACGGATCAGGTGCGGCAACTCCTGCGGGATCGTGCTGAGGAGTTGCGTGGTGGCGCATAGGGTCGACTGGCGTCCGCCTGCAATTGAGGATATGCGGGCGCTTTTTGAATATTTGCTCGAGCATGCTTCGCTGTGGGACGCGGAGAACGTCACGGAGCAAGTGCTGCGCTCCACAGACCGCCTTGTCTAGTTTCCGCGCTTGTATGAAGCTGATCCGCGCTATGGCGATGGTGTCCGCCGCGTCAGTGTTGCCGGTCAGAACCTTTTGTATGAGGTGGATGACCAGGCGCAAACTGTCAATATCCTCGCCGTAGTTGGGCAACGCCAGCAACCTCGGCTGAAGAAGTGCTGATCGCCCGAGCGGGTCGGCAATGCACCCGATCGACTTGATGCCGCATCCGTCCGCCGCGTCTCTTCACCGAAATTTGAAGATGGCTTTGTTCGTGTCGAATAGGGAGGAATGGCCCGGGACAGGGTCGTCGATTCTGTCTCTGTAGGACGTGCGCGCAGGGGCTGGCGCGCCCCGGGACCACGCCTTGCCCCGTGGCGCCTGTGCTGTGATGGCGGCTTGTCCAACCAACGCACAGGAGAAACACATGTCCGAGAAAACCGCTTCCGTCCATTGGGAAGGTGCAGGCAAGACCGGCCAGGGCCGCATCAGCACGGAGACCGGCGCGCTCAAGGACCATCCCTATGGCTTCGGCAGCCGCTTCGGGGATGACCGCAAGGGAACGAATCCCGAGGAGATCGTGGGCGCCGCGCATGCGGCGTGTTTCACGATGGCCTTTGCCTTTGCCTGCGAGAAGGCGGGCATCGCCACCGAGATGCTGGACACCACGGCCAAGGTCCGGCTTGCCAAGGATGGCGAGGGTTTCAAGATCGACCGCATCGCGCTCACGCTTCAGGCCAAGGTGCCCGGCATCGACGATGCGCAGTTCCAGAAAATCGCCCAGGAGGCCAAGTCCCAGTGCCCGCTGTCCAAGGCGCTGGCAGGCGTGCCCGAGGTGACCTTGGTGGCCACGCTGCTGCATTGAACGCGCAGGCCCTTTGGGCCTTTGCCGCGCGGTGACGCGGCTTCAATCCTCCAGTACCAGCCTTCCCCGCATGGGCAGCGCATGCGAGGGATACGAGCAGAAGTAGGTATAGCTCTCGCCCTTGCGCAGGCGCGCCACGGGGAAGGTGACCGAGGCATGCTCACCGCCCGACAGCATTTGCGTGGCGGCGATGACGCGTGCGTCGGCGTGGTCCACCCAGGCCCGGTCGGGGCCGGCGCGCAGGCCGTCGGCGATCACGGCGTCGATGTCGGCGCTGCGGGCCAGCACCCAGTTGTGCCCGGCTTCCTGCCAGGGCTTCCTGCCGGTGTGGACCAGGTGGACGGTGAAGTTCTCGCAGCGCACGCTGACGCGGATTTCGGCCAGGCTGAAGCGTTTGCCGGGCTGGCCTTCAATGGTGGTTTCGCAGGCGGGATGGGCCACGCTGGATGCGGGCGTGGGGTGGGCATGCTGGGCCTGGGCGTTCAGGCAGAAGGCGGCCAGCAAGGCAGCGGCGGCGGTGATGCGGGTATGCATTCGGAATCTCCAAAAAAGCGGATGGATCTGGAATCGGGGACCGGGCTCAGGCCGCAGCCGTCAGCCCGTCTACGATGACCTGGGGAAGGCCCTGGGAGCAGGGCTCCACCCGGGCCTGCACGCCGTAGACGTGGGCCAGCAGGGCGGGGTGATGGCCTGGGCGGGCGGGCCGTCGGCCAGCAGCTGGCCTTGCTTGAGCACGATGACGCGGTCGGCGTGGCGCAGGGCGGCGCCCAGGTCGTGCAGCACGACCAGGGTGGTCATGCCGTGGCGGCGCGTTTGCTCGCGCACCAGCTGCATGACGTGGAACTGGTGGTTGAGGTCCAGGGCGGACAAGGGTTCGTCCAGCAGCAGCACGCGCGGTTCGCGGATCAGGGCCTGGGCCAGGCCTGCAAGCTGGGACTGGCCGCCAGACAGCTCATCCAGGTGGCGCATGGCCAGGTGGGCGATGCCCAGGTGCTCAAGCAGGGCGGCAGCCTGGGTGACCGCATCCGGGGAGCCGGCCTGCTGCGGGCGCGTGGTGTGTGGCGAGGCCTTGCGCGCGGCCAGCAGTGATTCGATGACGCGCAGGTGCACGGCGGCCGGCAGGGCCTGGGGCAGGTAGACGATGCGGCGCGCGCGCTCGGCCAGGCTGGCGTGCTGCAGTTCCTGGCCTTCCAGCGTGATGCTGCCCTGGGCGCGCACCAGGCCGGCCAGGGCACGCAGCAGGGTGGACTTGCCGCTGCCGTTGGGCCCCAGCACCACGGTGAGCGTGCCGGCGCGCAGCGGGGCGATGTCCAGCGAGTCGATGACGCGTCGGCGCCCGTAGGCGACGCTGAGACCCTCGATCTGCAGACCATCTTGCGTGAGAGGTGGCAGATAGGTGGGTGCGAAGTGCGGGGTATTCAGGGAGGTGTTCAGGGTGGTGCTCATGTCCGCCCCCGCGTGCGCAACACGATGGCCAGAAAGAAGGGAATGCCCACCAGCGAGGTGACGATGCCCACCGGGATGATCACGCCCGGGATCAGCGTCTTGGACGCCACCGAGGCCAGCGACAGCACCAGCGCGCCGATGAGGGCGGCGGCGGGCAGGTAGAAGCGGTGGTCATCCCCCACCATGCGGCGCGCGATGTGCGGTGCCACCAGGCCGATGAAGCCGATGCTGCCCACAAAGGCCACGGACAGCGCGGCCAGCAGGCTGATGCGCAGCAGGGCGCCCAGGCGCAGTCGGCGCACGTCCACGCCAAAGCTGGCGGCACGGTCCTCGCCCAGGCGCAAGGCGGTGAGGCGCCAGGCGTTGAGCAGCGAGAACGGCAGCACCAGGGCCAGCGCGGCGGCCAGCCCGGCCACCTTGGGCCAGGTGGCGCGCGAGAGGCTTCCCATGGTCCAGAAGACCAGGCCCTGCAGTGCCTCGGCCGTGGCCACGAACTGGAGCAAAGAGACCAGGGCGTTGAAGCTGAACACCAGGGCAATGCCGAACAGCACCACGCCCGATGCGCTCATGCCGCCCCAGCGCGCCACCAGGTCCAGCAGCAGGGCCGAGGCCATGGCGAACAGGAAGGCGTTGGCAGGCACGGCCCAGGCCGTGGGCACGCCGGGCAGGCTCCAGTCCAGCACGATGGCCAGGGCCGCGCCAAAGGCGGCGGCCGAGGACAGGCCCAGCGTGAACGGGCTGGCCAGCGGGTTGGCCAGCACGGTCTGCATCTCGGCGCCGGCCAGGCCCAGGGACAGGCCCACGGCCACGGCCATCAAGGCGTAGGGCAGGCGAATGTCCCAGACGATGACGCGCAGCGCAGGCGGCGCCTGGTCGGCATGGCCCAGGGTGGCGATCAACTGGTCCAGCGCCAGCCCGGAGGGGCCGGTGGTGAAGTCCAGCAGCAGCGCGCCCACGATGGCCGCAGCCAGCAGGGCCAGCACCAGCACGCGCATGGCGGTCAGGCGCCGGTAGCCCCTGGCCAGCGGTGCTGCATTGGCGGCCGGGCTGGCGAGCTCCACGGGCAGGTCGGCGGCCATGTTCATCGCGCGGCTCCGCTGGCCGCTGTGGCCGCTGCCTTGGCAGGTGCATCGCCCCAGAAGGCGCCGTGCATGGGCTGGACGGGCAGGAAGCGGCGGTTGATCTCGTCCAGTGTGGCCTGGGGATCGATGTCGCCAAAGCGCTCTGGGTAGAACCACTTGGCCATGGCCTCGATGGCCAGGATGTTGGTGGGCGCGTCGGAGAAGTTGTGCCACAGGCCGTGGGCGCGGCCCTGGCGAACGGCGCTCAGCACCTCGAAACCGGGGCGCGCGGTCAGCGTCTGCAGGCTGGCCGAAAGGTCGGCCGGCGCCACGCCGCTGCCGGCCTTGAGCATGAGGCGGTTGCTCTGCGGGCGGCTGCCGGTGGCGATGTAGACCTCGGGGTCGGCGGCGATCAGGGCTTCCTGGTGCATGTCGCCTATGGCGCCGGGCACCTTGCCGGCCGCGACGTTGATGCCGCCGGCCGCCTCGATGAATTCGCCCATGTTGCCCTTGCCCACGGTGTGGCAGCAGCCGTCCCAGACGCCGGCCAGCAGCTCGGCGAAGACGCGCGGGCGCTGGCTGGTGGGAATGCCCTCCACCCGCTGGCGCACCTGCTGCAGGTGCTGCTCGTAGAAGCGCGCATAGGCCTCGGCCTGTTCCTCGCGGTGCACGGCCTTGCCCAGGATGCGCATGCTGGCCAGGGTGTTGCGCACGGGCTGGGCGCGAAAGTCGATGAAGACCACGGGCACGCCGGCCTTCTTGAGATCGTTGACCAGGCCGCTCTGGCGCCCCGGACCATGTCCGCCCAGGCCGAAGATGGCGATGTCGGGCCGGGTGGAGACCGATTGCTCGGCGCTGACGCTGTCTTCCGAGGTGCGGCCGATGACCGGGATGCGGTCTATGGCCGGGAAGCGGCGCCGGTAGTCGGCATAGCCGTTGGGGTCGGCGAAGGGCAGCTCGCCCTGCCACCCGGCGATGCGGGCCAGCGGCTGGTCACCCTCGATCAGGGCCAGGGCGTAGAGGAAGCGGCCCTCGCCCAGCAGGATGCGCTCCACCTTGGCGGGGATTTCGACCGTGCGGCCGACGATGTCGACCACGGTGGCGGCCGGTGCATTGGCAGCGGTGCCGGCAGGCGAGGCCGCAAGCGCGGAGGCGGACAGCAGGGCGGCGGCGCAGGCTGCGGCCAGCGCCAGCAGGGCGCGGCGTGTGGTGAGACGTTGGATGGATGTCATGGTGTGGCCCCTGCTCAGAAGGACAGGTCCAGGCCCGCCGTGTAGGTGCGGCCCGCGCCCGGCACGCCGTAGAGCTGGAAGCCGTCCAGCGAGGCGCCGATGCGGCTCCAGTAGAAGCGGTTGGTGAGGTTGTTGATGTTGAAGCGGGCCGTGAGCTGGCGGTTGATGCGCCAGCTCAGCGCCAGGTTCTGCACGAAGTAGCTGGGCGCTTTCTCGTGGTCGGCCACATAGATGGGGTGCACGCCGTTGGGACCGTTGACGGTGCTGGACGTATTGTTCTGGCCGCCCACCATGACGTTGTCCGTATAGCGGCGCTCGCCCACGTACTGCGCGCCCCAGCTCAGGGTGACGGCGGGCGTGACCAGGAAGGAGGTCCAGACGCTGCCGCTCCAGTCGGGCACGTTCCTGGCCTCGGCACCTTCGTTCGCGCCCTTGGTGAGGCGGCTCTTCAAGTGGGACAGGCCGGCGTACACCGACCAGCGCGGCGTGATCTCGCTCTGGGCGCCCAGCTCGAAACCCTGCACCCGCTTGGCGGGCAGGGCGCGCACGGGCGAGACGCTGTCGGGGCTGTACTCCCACGATTCGCTCAGCTCGGTGCGGAACACGGCGCCGGTCAGCGACAGGCGCCCGCCCAGCACGTCCCACTTGCTGCCTGCCTCCCAGGTTCGTGACAGGGCCGGCGCATAGGCCAGCTGGGCGGCCGTGCCGTAGACGCCGTTGTTCGTGGTCACGCCCATGGCCGAGGGCTGGGCCGCGCGGCTGTAGGAGACATAGATGGAGCCCTCGCTGGCCGGCTTGTAGACCAGGCCCAGGCGGCCGCTGAGCGCGCCGTCCGTGCGGCTGGCGCCGCCGTTGTTCGCCTGCCAGCGGTCGTAGCGCAGCGCCGTCTGGGCCTGCCAGCGCGGCGAGAAGGTGATGGTGTCGTTCACATACACGCCCGCGTTCTGCACCGTGGCGCGCGCGCTGCCCGCGCCCACCACCGTGGGCGTGCCCGGGAAGATGGTGGCCGGGTCGGCCATGTCGAAGCCCAGCGTCCCGGTGGGCAGGTCCATGCTGCGCTCGCGGTCGCCATAGGTCTCGCGGTACAGCTCCAGCCCTGCCGTGAGGTCGTGCTTGAAACCTGCCGTCTCGAAACTGGTGCGCACATCGGTCTGGTTGTTGGCGATGGTGTAGCGCTTGGACACGGACACCGAGGCCAGGCGCAGCGAGGCATTGGCGCCCGTGGTGTCCACCAGGCCGTAGTCGCCATAGGACAGGATGCCGCCCGGCGCCGTCACCAGCCCGCCCAGGCCCACATAGCCCAGCGAGTTCTTGCTGCTGCCGCTGTTGAAGCGCGCGGGCGCCAGCACGCTCCAGTTGTCCGAGCGCTCGTAGCGGAACTGGTTGCGCACCGTGGTCGTGGGCGAGAGGTCATGCTCCACGCGGGCCGTCGCCATATCCGTGCGCGACTGCTGGGTGTAGAGGTTGGAGGCGCCGTACCAGGCATTGCGCGGCACGCCCGGCATCAACTGGCCGCCCGTGCCGCGCTGAATGGGCAGGCCGCCATCGGGCATGTTGTCGTCCACCTGGTGGAAGACGTTGACCACGGTGCGCGTGGAAGTGCCCAGGCCGTGGGCGAACGAGGCTGCCACGCCGTAGCGGTCATAGTCCACCACGTTGCGGCCGGCCACGTCGTTCTGATGCTTCATGAGGTTCAGGCGCACGGCGCTGGTCTCGCCCACGCTGCGGTTCAGGTCGGCCGTGGCGCGGCGGTAGCCATCGCTGCCCACGCCCACCGAGCTGTTGTAGAACGTGTCGCGCCTGGCTTCCTTGCTGACCAGGTTGACGCTGCCGCCCACGGCGGACACGCCAGACTCCACCGAGCCTGTGCCCTTGTAGACCTCGGCCTGCTCCAGGTTGAAGGTGTCGGTGCGGCTGGCCATGCCGCCGTCGCGCACGCCGTCGATGGTGATGGCCTGCTCGGCCGAGAAGCCCCGGATGGTGAAGAAATCTCCCCAGCCCAGATTGCCCTCGCCCGAGGTGAAGGTGATGCCGGGCACGTTCTGCAGCACCTCCTGCAGGCTCTGGGCGTTTTGCTCGCGGATCAGCTCGGCCGGCACCACGTTGATGCTTTGCGGCGTGTCGCGCAGCGGCTGGGTGAGCTTGGGCGACTGCACGGCGGCGGGCTGGTAGGCAGGCGCCTCACGCGTGGAGCGGACCTCGACCGTGCCCAGGGGCGATGCCGGAGCGGCCGCAGTCTGGGCCACGGCCAGGGTGGAGAAGGCGCCCAGCGTCAGCGCAAGGTTGGTGGACAGGGCCGGAGGGAAACTGTTGGAGTGCTGAGAAGACATGGCGACGAATCACTGGAATGAAAATCGTTCTTATTGACGAGCAGGACTCTAGTGACGCGACAGCGCAGACAGGGCAGCGACCGCCGGGCAAATGCAATGCTCCATTGCACAGGCTGCCGCCACAACATTCCATTACAAAACGCCGTGCGCCAATGCAATCCATGAGCGCACCAGCCGCCGCATCCCCGGCCGCCCAGGGTCCGCGCATCCTGGTGGTGGACGACGATCCCGACATCCGCGAGCTGCTGTGCGACTACCTGCGCGCCTCGGGCATGCGCCCGGCCGCCGTGGGTGACGGCCAGGCCATGTGGGACTGGCTGGGCCGGCATGCGGCCGACCTCATCGTGCTGGACCTGATGCTGCCCGGCACCGACGGCCTGGCCCTGTGCCGCAGCCTGCGCGAACGCACCCACATCCCCGTGGTCATGCTCACGGCGCGCGGCGCCTTGCTGGACCGCATCCTGGGCCTGGAGATGGGGGCCGACGACTACCTGCCCAAGCCCTTCGATCCGCGCGAGCTGCTGGCGCGCATCAAGGTGGTGCTGCGCCGCGTGGCCCAGGCACCGGCGCCGGCCAGCGAGCCGGAGCATCTGCCCGTGCTGCGCTTTGCCGGCTGGACGCTGGACATGCGCGCGCGCGAGCTGCGCTCGCCCCAGGCCGTGCTGGTGCCGCTGGCCCAGTCCGACTACCGCGTGCTCTGCGCCCTGGCCAGCAACCCGCACCGCACGCTGAGCCGCGACTACCTGGCCGACCATGTGTTCGGCCGCGAGCGCCAGGCCCAGGACCGCGCCATCGACGTCTGCGTGAGCCGACTGCGCCAGCACCTGGAAGACCCTGCGCGCCAGGCCAGCCTGATTCGCACCGTGCGCAACGCCGGCGACGTGCTGACCTGCGACGTGGTGCCGCAGGCATCGTGATGGCTTGGGTGTCGGCCGGCGCGCTGCTGCGGCGCCTGTGGCCGCAGACGCTGTCCGGGCGCGTGGCCCTGATCCTTGTGGCCGGAATGCTGGCGGCCCAGGCGCTGACGGGCACCATCTGGTGGGAAAGCCGGCGCAGCCAGCTGCTGGAGGTGCCGCTGCGCCTGCTGGGCGCGCGCGCCGCCGATTCGCTGCTGCTGCTGTCCTCGCTGCCGCCCGAGGCGCGGGCCGCCGCCGTGGGCACGCTGAGCACGCAGGGCTACCAGCTGACCCTGATCGATGCGGCCCGTGCGCGGCGCCTGATGGAGGACCTGGCGTCCGATCCCGCCGATGCGGCCGACGCCATGGCCGGCGATCTGCTGGCCGATGTGCTGGCGCGGCGCGTGCGCGCGGCCGTGCCGTTCCACCTGCTGGAGCTGGAGCTGCACGGCGGCGCGGAAACCCTGCTCACCGCCCATGAGCCAGAGGCCCATGTGCGCATGCTGCTGGGCCTGGGCAACGGCCAGTGGCTGCAGGTGCAGGCCGTGGAGGGAGAGGCCGGCTACCCCGTCAGGCCCTACTGGGCGCTGGCCGACTATGTGCTGCGCATCTACCTGCTGCGCATCATCGTGGTCGTGGTGGTGGCCCTGCTGGCCGTGCGCCTTGCCATGCGCCCGCTGGCGCGCATGGCAAGCGCGGCCGACGCGCTGGGCAAGGACCTCAAAAGCCCGCCCCTGCCGCTGGACGGCCCGCGCGAGGTGCGCCAGGCGGCTCAGGCCTTCAATGCCATGCAGCAGCGCATTGCCGATGGCGTGGCCGAGCGCACGCGTTTCTTTGCAGCCGTCTCGCACGACCTGCGCACGCCCATCACGCGGCTGCGCCTGCGCTCGGAAATGCTGGAGCCCGAAGCTCTGCGCGACAAATTCCGCCGCGATCTGCAGGATATGGAAGCCATGGTCACCGCCACGCTGGACATGCTCACCGGCGCCGACGCGCGCGGCGAGCACCAGGCGCTGGACATCAACGCCCTGGTGCAGGGCGTGGCCCAGGACCTGGGCGAGGCGCATGGAGTGCACATCCCCATCACGGGCCGCGCCCTGCGCCCGCTCGATTGCTATCCCCACAGCCTGCGCCGCTGCCTGCAGAACCTGCTGGAGAACGCGCTGCGCTATGGCCGCGACGCCGAACTGCGCATCAGCGACAGCGACGATTTGCTGCGCATCGACGTGCTGGACCGGGGGCCGGGCATTGCCCAGGAGCAACTGGCCCAGGTGCTGGAGCCGTTCTACCGCATGGAGGCCTCGCGCAACGCGGGCTCTGGCGGGTTTGGCCTGGGCCTGTCCATTGCCGATGCCGTTGCCAAGGCGCACGGCGGGCGCATTGTGCTGGCCAACCGCGAAGGAGGTGGTTTGAAAGCGGTGTTACATTTACCGCGCTCCAATGGGCGGGCGTACTGACCGACACGCAACAAACCTCTTTATGTGCTTCCTGAAACGGGCCTTTTATGGCCTTTTGCTCTTGTGCGCCTGTGCCGGCAACGGCTTTGCGACACCGCTTTTCATTCAAAGCGGTACCTGGATTGTGGATTCCGAGCTCAATGGCCTGCCGGGCAGGGGCATGGCTATCGACGTGCAAAACCAGCACTTGGTCATGCAGGTCTACAACTACAACCGCGCGGGTCGGCCCACGTTCCATCTGGCTTCCGGTCCGCTCAATGGTCTGCAATTCAAGGGCCCCCTGAGCCAGTACCGGGGAGGCCGGTTCTTTGGCAGCGGTGAACGCGTAGGCTGGGAGGATGAGGTGGCCGGCGAGGTGCGTATCCGGTTCGAAAGCTCCACCTCGGGCTTTATCCAGTTTCCCGGCGAGCCGGAGGTGGCCATGTCTCGCTTTCGTTTCGACGCCGAGCCCGAGGGATTTGCTCTGAAACCGGGCTCGTTAGAGGGTTGGCTGGCCATGGAGTACGACGAACAGGGTAGCCCGTATGCCGCATGGCATTTGGAACTGAGGCAGGGCGCCGGTCCTGATAAAAAACTGTCGCTGACAGTGGCATCCGCCCCGGTGATCGAAAAATCCATGTCCACCGTCAACCCTTGTACCCTGAAGAAGGACGGCTGGATACGGTGCGATGTCATGTTCGAGCAGGGAGAGTCTTGGCAAAGGCCTGCGGTATTTGAAATCAGAAGATCCGTGAATGGACTGGAGGGTTTCATTACCCGCACTGCATTGCCAAATTTGATCAGAAAGCTGCGCGGGAATAAATATCATTTCTACGATGACGCTAATTCTGTAGACCATCGGCTGGTACATACAAAGAATCTGCATGGCAAGTACACCTATGTGCCGGAGCCCGGCACTTGGATCGTTAGCAGCGAACTCAACGGCAAGCCTGGGCGTGGAATGGCGCTGGACTGGCAAAACGGAGTAATTGTCATGCAGGTCTACAACTATGAAGAAAATGGTGACCCCAGTTTCCATCTGGGGGTTGGCAAGGTTTCCGATAATCCATCATCTGGGACCGGCACTATGGATGTCACGACTCGGCTGAAACGCTACGCCGGTGGGCGTTACTTTGGTAGTGATGGCATGAGCGGTCATGAGGACGCCGATGTGGGCGAAGTACAAATGGTCTTTCTGTCGCCTCTGAAGGGTCGGGTGAAATTTCCTGGGGAGTCTTGGAAGGATATGGAAAAATTTCAGTTTGGCTATGGAGAAAAAAATCCGCAGGCGCTTCTCGGGATATGGGCTTTGCAAAATGTGTTGGACCAAAGATGGTGGCTGGAATTGTTCAAGGTTGAAGGAAAATATGCCTTAGGTCAAAGTGTGATGTGCCATTTTGATGACCCCGATGAGAAAATTTTAGAATATCGTGGAACCGTTCGTTGTGTGACGAATTATCAAAATGAAGATTTTCAGCAAATTTTCACTTTTGATTTTTCACCCGAGTACCGGGCAGTTCCCGCATTCTCGTATCAAAGATCTTATGGAAAAACTCATTTCCCAGAGAAAGGATTTGCTGTGCAGGTTTTCGATAAAAATCGTACTCCCATAGGATTTGACAGTATTCTCCATTGAGAAAATCAGGGCATCTAAAGTCATCTGCGATGCCTGGATTTGGCGGACTTCCGGTCAACCCACCATTTGGTGGACAAAGGCACCAGCTGCTAAAATTTAATGGGCAGATTTAGGCCATAAAAGAATCATCATGAATTTTTTGAAACAGGCATTTTATGGCTTCGTACTTTTGTGCGCCTGTGCCACTAACGGCTTTGCGACCCCCATTTTCATCCAAAGCGGCACCTGGATCGTGGACTCCGAGGTCAATGGCCTGCCGGGCCGAGGCATGGCCATTGACGTGCAGAACCAGCATCTGGTCATGCAGGTCTATAACTACAACCGCGCAGGCCAGCCCACGTTCCACCTAGCCTCCGGTCCTCTCAATGGAGTGCAATTCCAGGGCCGGCTGGTTCAATATCGTGGTGGCCGCTTTTTTGGTAGCGGCGAACGCGTAGGCCGGGAGGATGAGGTGGCCGGCGAGGTGCGTATCCGGTTCGAAAGCTCCACCTCGGGCTTTATCCAGTTTCCCGGCGAGCCGGAGGTGGCCATGTCCCGCTTCCGGTTCGATGGAGTGGCCGATGGGTTTTTGCTCAAGCCCGATTTCCGCGAGAGCTGGGTGGCCATGGAGTTCGATGAGGCCGATCGACCCACATCGGCATGGCATATTGACATGTACCGCGATCCTGCGAACGGGGACGTGGAGTCTCTGCTGCTGGCGTCCTCCCCCTGGTATGAAAGCTCTCTGGCCACCTCCAATCCTTGTACCTCCATGGGCTCCGGCGGATGGGTGCGGTGCAACGTCACCTTCGAGCGCGGCGCACCCGAGCAGCAGCGCGCCGTCTTTGAAATCCGCAAGTCTGTGCACGGCCTTGAAGGTTTTGTTACACGAGCGGCCTCGCCACAGACGCGCACCAGGCTGCGTGGCAGCAAATACGCCAGCTACGACGCCGCCGCTGATGTGAGCCACAGGATGTTGCACCAAAGGTTCCAGGGAATCCGCTTTAGCGAAATGCGCGATTCCGGCATGCACTTTTATGTGCCAGAGCCTGGCACCTGGATCGTCAGCCAGGAGCTCAACGGCAAGCCTGGACGCGGAATGGCCATCGATGTCCAAAATGGCAACTTTGTCATGCAGGTCTACAACTATGAAAGCAATGGAAGCCCCAGTTTTCACTTGGCTGTGGGGAAGATGACGTACGACCTCCGAATGGGTGTCGGAACCACGGCCAGTCCCGATGTCAAGGCCCGGCTCAAGCGTTATGCGGGAGGCCGCTATTTTGGGGGCCCTGCCCTGACCGGGCGGGAAGTGGCCGATGTGGGCGAGGTCCAGCTCGCCTTTCAATCCCCTTTGCGGGGCCAGATCAAGTTTCCTGGGGAAGACTGGGTGGCCATCGAGAAATTCCAGTTCGGTTATGGCGCGGCCAACCCGGAGGCGCTTTTGGGACTCTGGGCTTTCCAGGCCATGGGTGAAGGAAATCTGATGTTCGAGCTGAGTCGGGTGGAAGGGGAGTTTGCCAAAGGCGACAGCGCGAGCTGCCACTACTATCAACGTGAGCCTGGCGACTCGGAGTATCCCGGAATCGTGCGCTGCTACCTCCGGTTCCTGGGATCGCCGACCAGCCAGTTCATCTTCAACTTTGATGCATCTGTCGAGAACCGTGCCGTGCCGGCCTTTTCCACCTACCAATCCATGGGGTTCACCTACTATCCCCACAAGGGATTTGCGGTCCAGGTGCGGGACAAAAATGGCACGCCCATAGGATTCGATCGCGTTCGCCATTGAAGGGCGCCCGGGCTGCTGCACCCACCTGGCAATTGCGCTGCGCAAGCAAGTGCATCTATCGCTGGGCGACCTCATGAGGCAGTTCCTGGAGATCGCCCCCAAGCTCAGCCGCAGCGCTCTGCATCGATGCCTGCAGTGGCATGGAATCAGCCGACAGCCGGCAATGCCGATGCTACGAAGGCGCGGAAAGTTCGAAGAAACGACGTTGGGCTCCGCGCATATCGATAGTGCAGGAATGAAGATCTCCAGCGGCAACTGGATCGCCACTGCCAGGCGGCCATCATCGCTGCGCGCGGTGCCATCGCGTTCGCCTGTGGTGCGGATCTTGCCGGGGTAGTGTGCTTGTTAGCCATGAGGACATGGAGATTCCTTGGATCGTGGGTGGAAAGCTAGAGGCTGGTGCGATTGTGGCGACGGCATGCCGGGCCATCGCGGCCTTGCGTGCGGTTTTGTATGGTCTCGGCCGGTATACACCTGCGATACAAATGCCCTGCCGGGCAAGGTGTGCCAGCTATTGCGCGGCGAAGCTTTGCTGGCATTCCCCGCAGATCAGGTTCAGCCCCGGCTTGCCCCAGACATTGACGGGCGCCGCGCAACCGCCGCAGCGGTACTTGACGCGCAGGGACTTGTTGGCCGGCTGCACGGCCATCTCGCCCGTGGTGGAGCCCGCCACCGCCACCGAGGTGCCCACGGGCCGCACGGCTTCGGCCAGGGCTGGCACGGCGGACATGGGCGGCTGCGTACCCTGCATGCCCTGGATCTGCGTGGCCATGCTCCACTGGCCCGTTACCACATGCTCGATGGCCGGGAAGCGGTCGTACCAGCTCAACTGGAAGCGCGTGGTCAGCAAGGCATCGCAGGCCGCCAGGAAGGGGCCGCCCGCCATGGCGTAGTCGGCCATCATGTCGCCCGTGCGCCGGCCGCCCGGCCGGCCCGTGGACGAGGGCATGAGGCCCAGCGATTCCAGCTTGTCCGCCCATTCCTCGTTGTGATACCGCGCGCGGCCCGGCTTGCCGAAGTGGTGCTGCCACAGGTGCGTCATCTCATGCACCAGGGTCTGCAGCGTCTCGATGATGGGCACCGCCGCGAAGTAGGCGGGGTTGAGCGCAATCTCGTCGGTGGTGCTGCCGTCCAGCGAGGCAAAGCGCGCGGCAGAGAAATAACCGCAGGTGCGCTTTTCGCGCTGCAGCGTGATCAGGCAGTGGGGCAGGGCATCGTCAAAAAGGCGCTGGTTGAAGTGCTCGTAGGCCTGCTGCAGTTCGGAATAGGTTTCGCGCGTGGGAGCGGAGCGGACGGGGGCGGCGGGCATTGATGGATTGTGCAATACAACCGTGTGAACATTGCCCCAAATCGACGTGGCAAGACCGGTATCGAAATTCAGAGCTGTCTGATTGAAAATAGCTATAAAGAATCAATAATTCATTTCCATGAAATTTATTGATCGACAGGGTGCCAGTTGCCAAATACCGGGACTGCTGTACGACGGAGTACTTTCCGCTGAGGATTGGCAGTCTGCGCTGGACGCCATGCGGCAGGCGCTGGGCGCGTCCGTTTTCCATTTCTTCACGCTGGGCAGCACTGGTGGCGGGGTGGTCGAGAGCGTGCACAACCACGACCTGGCGGGCATCGATGCCGATAAATTGCGTGAATACGAAACCCACTACGTTGGCGAGGACCTGCGCATGTCCGTCGTGGCGAGCCTGCCCCAGGGCCAGTTCATGCTCGACCATGAGCACTTCAGCGCATGGGAGATGTCGCGCAATGCGGTCTACGTCGATGTGCTGGCGCCCCACGGACTTCGCAACACGCTGGGTGTCAAGGTGCGCGACGAAGGGGGGACGCAGGACTTCCTGGGTTTCATGCGTCCCACGGACCGTGGAACCTATGGCGCACAGGAGCGGGTCTTCATGCAGCAGTGGATGCCCGATCTGGCGCGTGCCGCCCGCCTGCGCATGCACATGGGCGGACTGGCGCGGCAGGCGGCTTTGGGATTCACAGCCCTGGACAACTTGCCGCAAGGCATTGCACTTGTGGATTCAAATTGCCGCATCCACTACTGCAACCCCTCGGCCGACTGCCTGCTGGCAGCTTTTTGCGAAGCCTTGTCTGTGCGCCACGGCCTGCTGCGCTGCGTTGACGGGCAGGCCCAGGCGCAACTGCTGCATCTTGTGGCCCAGGCTTGCGGCCATCATGCACAGGGCCTGGCCGGGGCGCTGTGCCTGACGGCAGGCTCTGCGTTGCGGTTGATGGTGACGGTCCTGCCGCTCAAGCCCAGCCATGCCGCTGCGTTCCGCCAGCGGCCCATGGCTTTGCTGGTAATGGCGGATGCCGGTACGCCATTTTCTGGCCCGAGTCCCGGACTCGTGCAGGAAGCGCTGGGTTTGTCGCCCTCGGAAGCGCGTCTGGCGGTGCTGCTTGCCACGGGCAGGACCGTCAAGGACTACGCCCGGATAGAGGGGTGCAGCTGGCATACGGCGCGCACCCACATGAAGAACCTGATGCGCAAGACAGGTTGCCACCGGCAGGTGGAATTGGTGGGGCTGCTGCAATCCCTGCAGCCGAGGTGAGTCCGTGCAACAACGCATTGATGCCATCGCCGGTCAGCTGTATGAGGGGGTGCTCGCTCCCCAGGCCTGGAGCGAGGCGCTCGCGGGAATGTGCGCGCAATTGCAGGCGGGCGTCTTTCACTATTTCACGCTGAATGCTGGCGAGGCAGCCGTTCCGCAAAGCGCAAGCAATCTGGAAAGCTTCGGTCTGCATCACGGCTTGATGCAGGAGTACGAGACACACCACGCGCACAACGACCTGCGGATGGCAACCGTGCAGCGGCTGCCCGTGGCCCAGGTCATGCTGGACCATGAGCACATCAGTGCCAGGCAGGCGTCACAGAATAGCGTCTATACGGATTGGCTGGTTCCGCTGGGACTGCGGCATACCGCCGCTGCCACCGTTCGCGTGGAAGGCAATGCGCGTGATTTCATCAGTTTCATGCGCCCCAGGGATGCCGGCGTCTATGGTGCACAGGACAAGGCATTCCTAGAGCATTTGATGCCGCACATCGAGCGGGCCGGCCGCTTGCGCGCGCGCATGGGCCAGCTATGCGGCCAGGCAGCATGGGGACTCGCGGCACTGGATGCGCTGGCGCAGGCACTGCTCGTCGTGGATGCTCGGTGCCGGCTGCAGCATTCCAATCCGGCGGCAGAGCGCCTGCTCGCAACATTCGGCACGTTGCAATGTGTGCACGGCGGGCTGCGATGCACATCGGGCGAGGCGCATGCACGCTTGCAAGGCTTGGTCTCCGCCGCTTGCGCCAATCCCGCAAAGGCGGCTGCCTTGGTGCTCCAAGGCAGCCGGCCCAGCCAGTCCCGGCTCAGGCTGACTGCGTTGCCTCTGGCGGCCAACCATGCGTTTGCCGCGCCGTGGCAACAGCCCCTGGCCCTGATCTTTCTGACGTTGCCCGGCTCCATGGTTTTGCAGAATCAAGGCCTGGTGGGCGAGATGCTGGGCCTGTCACCCAGCGAGACCCGCCTTCTGTTGCTTCTGGCAGGCGGAAAGACCGTGAAGGACTATGCCTTGATGGAAGGATGCAGTTGGCATACGGCGCGCACCCACATGAAGAACCTGATGCGCAAGACGGGCTGCCATCGGCAGGTGGAATTGGTGCAACTGCTGCAGGGGTGGGGAATGGTGTGAACAGTCCCTGCCCATCGCGCAGCGCCTTGCGGGCTGGGCGATGGATTGGGCGCTGGTCACGCAGCCCTTGCTTCAGGGGGTGTATTGCAGGTTGTAGTACATCTCCCTGCCGTTGCGGTCAGCGTAGACGAGGAGGAACTCGGCATAGTTCGTGGCCGATGCACCGTCCGGCTTGCCTCCAAAAGGTATGGTGGCCGAGGTGGCTCCTTTGGGCACAGGCACGGTCAGGTTGGGCGTGCGTACCGTGGGCAGGCCGGAGGCAGACCCCGCCGCAGCGCCCTGCCGGTAGGAACTGAGTACTGAAAGTGCCATGGGCATGCTGCCCGCTGGCGGTTGCGCAGCCGACCAGACAACCTGCGCGCTGCCGCCGCCGGCCTTGAAGCCGGCCACGATCTCGCCCTCTGAGGGCGAGATGGTGTTGAACTGGGGATAGGCATTGACAGGTATCTGCGCAAACGGATAAGACCCGCTCTTCAGCGTGACCTGATAGGTGGCGATGGGTGTTTTGCCTTGCTGTCCGTTGACGGCTTTCCAGCCATCGTCGGCATGGATATCGAAGCGCACCTCGGTTCCCGCTGCCAGGCCCAGCGCTGCGAAACGGTTGTCACCGTCTGCCATGGCGGCAGCATCGAACCCGCTGCGCACGGTGGAGCCCCACGAGTCGTTGGCCACACCCAGTTGCGCGTTGGTGCAATCTGCCGTGCCGGCGTTGGCCACGTCGTTGCTGGCGTTCGATCGACACTGCCGGAAGTTGTTGGTGTCCGCATAGCTGGCGTTGCCCCGCACGCCTTGCATTTCGGGTGCATCGCGCATGATGCGTGGCGACAGCAGCTTGAGCGAGTTGCGCGCGCCGCCTGCCTGCGCCGACGGCCAACTGACAATGGCGTAAGTTGCCAGCCGAGCAGGATCGGAAATGCCAAACTGCACCTCGCGCCGCAAGTGGAACGGACTGGAGGACGGTTCGCCGTCGGACAGCTGGCGTATCACATTGGCGCGGTTGCGCGACACCAGTCCCACGCTTACCACGCGCTGATTGCCCAGGCTGCGCATCTCGGCTGCATTGCGGGGAGTGGCGCAGGTGCCGCTGCTGCTTCCTGCGATCAGCGTTTCACGCTGGTCCCTTGTGCTGGTCCCGTCCGTGAATTTTTCGTCGTAGCTGATATCCACCTCATGCCGTGCGGATCCGTCGGCATTGGTGGCTTTGCGCTCTGCCAGGATTTGCAGATTTTCGAAGCTCCGCCCAATCTGATAGGCATTGGAGGCCTGGACCTGGGTCTGGTTTTCATCCCAATGGGTGACCAGACGCTCCTTGCTGCTGCCGTTGCCCAGGTAGCAGTCGTCGAGATGCGCAAAGCGCTCGGTGCCTTTGGCGGGCAACTGGGTGGCGGTCAGCGCCTGTCTGGCATCCATGTACTTCTGCACCAACTCCTGGGTCGTTTGTGTTGGTGGTGCAACCGGTGGCGTCACTTCGTTGTCTCCGCCACCGCCACCTCCGCAAGCCGTAAGCGCGAGCACGGCACCGGCGATGAGGGTGGGGCGCAATTTGGGGGTCTGCTTGGTCATTGGGTATCTGCCTTTCAAACGATTGGGAATGGGCGGCGCAAGGATTCGATGGTTTCCCTCATCCGCCTAGACAGCAGTCTTCCCAGCCATGGTGCGCAAGGCCATACCGCATTTGCGGGATGGCTTCGGCACCGGCTCTGGGATGAAATATTTTTTGAGCGGAGTTTTCAGGAGCTGCAGGCACTATTCGCTTTATTTTGCGATTGGCCCTTTGTAAACATCAAAGCTCGCAGGACTGTTGCAGCACCCAGGAGTTTATCGAACGAATTTTTTATTGAGCTGGTCAATATGCGGTCATATCCTCTTTCAGGATGCGAAAACTAATTGACGATGGTGAGTGATCCATAGGAGCCCTGGCCGCCACGCACGCTATAGAGCTGCGTGCGTCCCGCGCCTGTGGCCCCGCTTACCGTCACTTCCCCTGTATTTCGATCCGCATAGGAGCACGCTCCCTTGTTGCCGCTGCCATTGATGGCCCGTATGCCAAGATAGCTGACTCCTGAGCTGACGGGCACCTCAAAACAACTTGGCTGGTTGAAAAGTTCGGAACGAGCAACTTCCCTTTCATTCAATGTGATGGCTAGAATATCTCCATCCTCGCATTCATTGTCTTTCATGCAGACATCGATATATTTTTGGCCTGCCATATTTGTATTTGCGCTGAAATTCCCCCAATCTGCCAATTGCTGATTGATGGCGTCAGAAACGAACTGGTCCCAGGAAATGGTTTCGTAAGGTGATATCCGATAGCTGCAGGACCGGTTGTCCTCGATTTCCTTGTTGACAGTCGTTTTCTTGTCGGGTGTGCCACTATCCCAACGGATGGACTTGAACAGGTATTTGTCAATTTCTCTTTGCAATTCGGCCGGTGCCACGCTTGGTGGACTATCAATGCAGATCATGCGCTGATCGCCCATGATAGGACCGGTGAGCTTGACACGCTTGCCACCATCTCCTGTGGCGACTGCGATGGCATCCAAGACTTCCTCTGCACCACTGCACCCTGTCATCAAGACCGCGATGGGACACGCGATCAAGGAAAAGACAAGCTGACGCGTCCACTGGTTTCTTGTTGAGTTCCATTCCATTTTGATTCCCTTCAGTTGATGTGAAAAATAACACCCACGGGAAGGAATAATGAATTGTTTGTCCCAGTGAAAATATACCGCAGATGCGGTATTGATCTTCAGGACGCAGCAAGCATTGCAGTAGAAGTACTGCCAGATTTCTGAAATGGAAAAAGAAACTATTCTTTGCTTTCCTGCACCCTCAACGCCTGCCCAATCGCATAGAACTGCCCACCCGCCACGTAGTGCAGGCTGCGCAGCGCGGGGTCGGCGTCCTCGAAGTGCCAGTGGCCGTTGCGGAATACGCGGGTGTCGGACCACGCGCCCACGATCTCGCCGATGAACAGGTCGTAGGCCTGCTGGTTGTGGGGCTCGGGGATCAGCCTGCAGGCCAGCCAGCCGGCGCAGCCGTCCACGAAGGGCAGGTCGAACCCGTCCATGCCGAACAGCTGAACGCCGCTGGTGGCGAGCTTGCCGGCATCGGTGGACAGGCTAAGCGTGCCGACCTGGTGCGTGAGCTGCAACTGGGCGGCCGTAGGCACCTGGATCACGAACATGCCGCTGTGCTCGACCAGGGCGCGCGTGGCCGTGGCCTTGTCAAGCACCACGGTGAGCTTCGGGGGCGCAAAGTCCAGCGCGCAGCACCAGGCTGCGGCCATGACGTTGTCCACGCCGCCGTGGCGTGCCGAGACCAGGACGGTGGGGCCGTGGTTGATCAGTCGGTAGGACTTGGCGAGATCGACCGGGGCGATATGCGGGTTCATGCAAGGGTTCCTGAAGGGTTCTGTTTTTGCGCGTGCAGGCGCCGGGCTCATTCGGCCAGCGCCTCGGAACCCACGATATGGACACCGGGCCTGGCGTTGACAGCTGCCTCTATCAAGGCATGGGCGATGCGGTGTGCGGGGTTGAGCCGCCAGCGCCGGGGCAGCAGCGGGCCCAGGGCGCCAAGAAGGCTGACCATGAAGCGCTCGCCCGCCCGGTGCTCGGTGCGCGGGCCGCTGATCAGGCCGGGGCGCACGAAGGTGAGCGATGCGAAGCCTTGGCTTTGCAGGTCGCGCTCCAGCTCGCCCTTGACGCGGTTGTAGAAGATGCGCGAGCCGGCGTCGGCGCCCATGGCCGAGTTCAGCACATAGGTGGGCGTGCCGTGCCGATGGGCCAGGCGGGCGGCCAGCAGCGGGTAGTCATGGTCCACGCGCCGAAAAGCCGGCTGGCTGCCGGCTGTCTTGATGGTGGTGCCCAGGGTGCAGACCAGGGCATCGGCCCGCCACCAGTCGGCGCCTTCGGGCAGGTGCTCGAAATCGACGATGGGGGCGAGCAGCCTGGGATGCGCCGGCAGCGCCCGGCGTACCGGGGCCACGACACGGGTGATGCGGCTGTCGGCCAGGGCCTGTTGCAGCACCTGGCTGCCCACCAGCCCCGTGGCGCCTACGATCAGCAGTTGCATGGCTTGGTCTTTCGATGGGGACACGGATCAGCCAGTGTGCCGTAGATGGCGTGGCGCATAAAACTGGTGCAGCCCAAGGCAAGGGGCACCGAGGAAGGGCCTACGCCGGCCGCGCCGCCCCGTACCGAGGGTGTCGCCGGTTGCCCGGACGCCCCCTCCCGCGAAGCGAGAGAGGGCGCCGTGCAACGGGGGAAGCGGCGTAAGCCGCTCAGGGGGAGTTACGCCAATGCAGGCCAGTCGATGTAGCCCTGGGCGCCGCCGCCGTAGTAGGCCTCGTGCGGGGCCACGGCCAGCTCCTTGCCGTGGCGCAGGCGGGCCACCAGATCGGGGTTGGCGATGAAGGGGCGGCCGATGGCCACGGTATCGACCAAGCCCTTGGCGCGGCGGTCCATGGCCAGTTCCAGGTCATAGCCGTTGTTGCCCATGTAGGCGCCGTCAAAGAGCTTTCGCAGCGCGTCCAGGTCCACGCCGGGCGGCAGTTCGCGCGAGCCGCCGGTGGCGCCTTCCACGACGTGCAGGTAGGCCAGGCCGAAGCGGTTGAGCTGGGGGATGAGGTAGCTGTAGAGGGCCATCACGTCGCTGTCCAGCGGCGTGTTGCCGGCGTTGGGCGTGACGGGCGACAGGCGGATGCCCACGCGGTCGGCGCCCCAGACCTTGGCCACGGTGTCGGTGACTTCCAGCGTCAGGCGGGCGCGGTTTTCGATGCTGCCGCCATAGGCGTCGCTGCGGTGGTTGGTGGAGTCGCGCAGGAACTGGTCGAGCAGGTAGCCGTTGGCCGAGTGCACTTCCACGCCGTCAAAGCCTGCACGCTTGGCGCATTCGGCCGCATGGCGGTATTGCTCGACGATGCCGGGGATTTCGCTGGTTTCCAGGGCGCGGGGCATGGACACCTCGGCTACGCCGTTGGGCGTGAAGGTGACGCCTTCGGCCTTGATGGCAGAGGGGGCGACAGGGGCCACGCCACCGGGCTGCAGGTCTACGTGCGAGTAGCGGCCCACGTGCCACAGCTGGGCCACGATCTTGCCGCCGGCCGCATGTACGGCGTCGGTGACCTTCTTCCAGCCGGCGACCTGTTCCTCGGTCCAGATGCCGGGGGTCAGGTTGTAGCCGCGGCCCTGGGCCGAGATGTTGACGGCTTCGCTGATCAGAAGGCCTGCGCTGGCACGCTGGGCGTAGTAGGTGGCGTGCAGTTCGGTGGGCACGCCGTCGTCGCCGGCGCGGCTGCGGGTCAGCGGGGCCATGACGAAGCGGTTGGCGAGCGACAGGCCGCCCAGTTGGGTGGGAGAGAACAGATCGGTGTGAAGGCTGTGGTCGGTCATGGTGTGCAGTGGTGGTGGTTGAACAAAAGGAAGAGGGATGGGTAAGAGGTGAAGGGTTTGAAGTTGACCAGTCGTCTACAAGCAAGGCAAATAAAAAGCGGCGGCCAGGCCTGCTCAGCCCAGCAGCCGCTTCGTGGAAACAAGGGCTGCGGCAAAGGGCTCCTCATGCCGGCCCAGCTTGGACAGCAGGGAGGCACCCAGCCACAGCTGGTACAGCGATTCGGCCAGCGTGGGGGCATCCATGGTGGAGGTGATGGAGCCGTCGGCCTGGCCTGCGCGCACGCAGTCGGTCAGGCGGGTGATGATGGCGTCGGTGCCGGTGCGCAGCACCGAGCGCATGTCGTCGGACAGGTCGCAGACCTCGGGACCCAGCTTGACCACCAGGCACTGGCCTCCTGCATGGGCCGAGCATTGTTTCTGTGTCCAATGGCGGAAGTAGGTCATCAGCCGGGAGATGGCCGGGTCGGGCGTCTCCATGAGCGCATCGATCTTGGCCAGGTACTCGTCGAAGTACTCCTGCAGCAGGGCCTGGCCGAACTCTTCCTTGGACTTGAAGTAGTAGTAGAAGGAGCCCTTGGGCACGCCCGCGGCCGCGACGACCTCGGCCAGGCCGACGGCCGTGTAGCCTTTCTGGGTCATCAACGCCTTGGCCACATCAAGGATGTGCTGGCGTGTTTCCTGTGCGGGTTTCTTCATGGGATCGAAGTCTAACGCAAAAACCGACCAGTCGTCTACAAACTTTGTTCCAGCGTCATTCCGGCGGTCGCAACGCCTGTGCCGTCGGCCAAGTCACCCGGCCGGATGATGCGCGCAAGGCCCATCCTGTCGCTCAGAAAGTCGATCAATGCCCGGGCGGCGCCGGACTGGAAGCGGTTGGGCATGTACAGCATGAACATGCGGCCCTGGTTGATGCTGAATTCGTAGTCCTGCATGGCCAGCACGACGCGGCCATCTTCCACCTGGCGGCGCACCATGTAGTCGGGCACCAGCCCCACGCCCAGGCCGCCGGTGATGCAGTCGCACAGGAAAGGGTAGCTGCGCGACATCAGCGTGGGCGTGATGTCCAGCTCCTCCAGCGGCTGGCCGTTCCGCGCAATCTGCAGGCGCACCTTGCCGCTTTCGCCGCCCGATGTGATGAGCGGCGTGCGCGACAGCTCGGACGGGGTCTCCGGCAGGCGGTGGCTGCGCAGCCAGTCGCTGGAGGCGCACAGGCTGTAGCGCACCGGCCCCATGTCGCGCGCCACCAGCATGGGCGGCGGGTCGGACATGACGCGGATCGCGATGTCCACGCTGTCCTTGAGCAGATTGTCGATGAAGTTTTCCAGGCGGATGTCCAGCACCACCTGCGGATGGGCGCGCTTGAACTCGATCAGCCACGGCGCCATGACCAGATGGCCGTAGCCGGTGGGCACGCTCAGCCCGATCTTTCCCGAGATGTCGTCCGTGCTGCTTTGGGCCAGCTCGCGCACCAGTTCGGTCTCGTTGAGGATGTTGCGTGCATGGCGGTAGATGCGCTGGCCGACCTCGGTGGCCTCCACGCCCTGGGGCGTTCTGCGCAGCAGCGATGCGCCCAGGGACTTCTCCAGCCGGGCCAGGTGGTAGCTCACGTTGGCCCGCGACATGTTCAAGAACTTTGCCGCCTGGCTCAGGTTTCCGTGTTCGATGATCTGGACAAGGATGTTGAATGCCAGGAGATCCATGCGTTGCGGTCCAAGGGGGTGTCAATATTGTTTGACATGATGTCAACCGCCGCCGCCATTGTCAAAGAGGGTGCGCTGGGCAGAATGGGCCAGCCAGAACACATAAGCATTCAAGGAGACAAGATGGCAGGCATTACAAAAAGACAGGCGTTGGCCAAGGGCATGGCGCTGGGCGCCATCGGCGTGGCTGCGTTCGCATCGCTGTGCGGCGCGGCGCAGGCCAATAACGATACCGGCGCCTGGCCCGACAGGCCGATTCGCCTGGTCGTTCCCTTCCCGCCGGGCGGGCCCACGGACGGCGCGGCGCGCGTCTACGCCGAGGCACTGGCGCGCCAGCTGGGCCAGCCCGTGGTGATAGAGAACAAGCCCGGCGCATCGGGCGCGGTGGCGGCGGGCCAGTTCCGCACGGCAGCGCCTGACGGCTATACGCTGATGATGATGGTCACGCCCACCATCATGGCGCCGCATTTCTTCAAGAACGTCAAGTTCCACCCGGCCACGGATTTCGCCCCGGTCACCAAGATCTACGACCTGCCCAATGTGATTGCGGTCAATGCGCAGTCGCTGCCCAAGGTGACGGACCTCAAATCGCTGTTCCAGTACGCCAAGGCGCAGCCCGCCACGCTGGACTACACCAGCTCCGGGGCGGGCAGCTCGGGCCACCTGAGCATGGAACTGATGAAATCCGCCAGGCTGCACACCATGCAGCACGTGGCCTACAAGGGCAGCGCGCCAGCCATGAACGACACGCTGGGCGGCGTGGTGCCGGTGATCTATGCGGACATGGTGTCTGCGCTGCCCCATATCCGCAGCGGTCGGCTGAGGGCGCTGGCGGTGGGCACGCCGCAGCGCGTGAAGGCGCTGGACGGCGTGCAGACCATGGCCGAGCAGGGCTTTGGCGGCTATGAGGCATCGTCCTGGGGCGGCCTGGTGGCACCCAGGGACACGCCGCGCGCCATCATCGACAAACTCAGCGCCACCTCGCGCCAGCTGCTGGCCACCGACGAGGTGCGCGACCGTTTCGAGAAGATCGGCGTGACGGCCGCCTACCTCAACCCCCAGGACACCGAGGGCCTGATCCGCAGCGACTACACGCGCTGGGGCGAGGTGGTGCGTACCAACGGCCTGGGCGCGGAGTGAGCCCATGGCCATGAGTCCTATTCCTGCGCAATCCATGTTCCGGCCCCTGCGGGCCGTGCGTTCCCTGGCCGATGTGGAGGCCATCGAAAGCCAGCCCATGGCCGGGCTGATCACGGCGCAAACGGTCTACGACCTGTTTTGCAACTCCGCGCGTGAGCACGGCCAGGGCAGGGCGCTGAGCTTTCTGCCCCAGGCCGGCAGCGTGGATGATGCCCGGCACCTGAGCTATGCCGAACTGCTGGGCAAGATCCACCAGACGGCCAACGCCCTGCATGCGCTGGGCATGGGCGCCAGCGACACGGTGGCCATCCTGCTGCCAGGCTGCATGGAGTACCACTTTGCGCTGTGGGGCGGTGAGGCGGCGGGCATCGTGCAGCCCATCAATCCGCTGCTGAGTGCCGAGAAGATCTCTGCCCTGATGCGGACCACGGGCGCGCGCTTTCTGATCGCCTGGGCGGACGAGGACGATGCCGGCATCCGCGAGAAAGCCACGGCGCTGGATGCGGATCTGGCGCATGTGCTCTGGGTCTCGCATGAAGGTCGGACTCCCCAGGGGGATGGACAGCGCTGGCCCGCCAGCGATCTGAACGCCGCCCTGGCCGCCCAGCCCTCCGACCGGCTGGTGAGCGGGCGCCAGCTCCAGGCCGGCGACGTGGCGGCCTACTTCCATACCGGAGGCACCACGGGTGCGCCCAAGATCGCCGTGCAAACGCATGGCGCCCAGGTCTACACCGCCTGGGCCAGCGTGCAGATGCAGGGCCTGAACACGGCCGACCGCACCATCAACGGCTACCCGCTGTTCCATGTGGCGGGCGTGCTGCCGGGCTCGCTGGCCTGCTTCTCGGCCGGGGCCCACGTCATCATTCCGACCACGGGGCTGTTTCGCAACAAGGCCGTGATTGCCGGCTTCTGGCGCATGGCGGCACAGTGGAAGCCCACGCTGATGTCGGCCGTGCCCACGGTGCTGGCCGCGCTGGTGGAGGTGCCGCTGCTGGGGGCCGATGTGTCCTCCATCCGCTACTTCCGCACGGGCGCCGCGCCGCTGTCGCCGGAGGTGGCGGCGCGCTTCAAGGCGCACAGCGGCTTCCATGTGCACGAGAGCCTGGGCATGACCGAGATGACGGGTATCTCCACCATCACGCCGCCTGGCCTGCACGCGGCAGCGGGCCATGTGGGCCTGCGCCTGCCGTTTGCGCGCCTTGCCGTGCGCCGCATGGGGCCTGACGGCAGGCCATCGGACCAGGAAGCGGCGCCCGGCGAAACCGGCATGGTGGTGTTCCGGTCGCCCAATCTGTTTTCCGGCTACCTGGGCGGCATCGAGCCGTCCAGCTACCTCACCGATGACGGCTGGCTGATCACGGGGGACCTGGGCTCGGTCGGCGACGATGGCCTGCTGCGGCTGCGCGGGCGCTCCAAGGACGTGATCATCCGCAGCGGCCACAACATCGATCCGCAGGTGATAGAGCAGGTGCTGGAGCGCCATCCCGCCGTCAAGGCCTGCGCCGCCGTGGGCGCACCCGATGCCTATGCGGGCGAGGTGCCTGTGGCCTTTGTCGCGCTCCACCCCGGCGCCCAGGCCGATGAGACCGAACTGCTGGCCTTTGCCGCAGCCGGCGTGGACGAAGCGCCTGCGCGCCCGCGCTATGTGCGCATCATCGATGCGCTCCCCACCACCAACGTGGGCAAGGTCTACAAGCCGCGCCTGCGCAGCATGGCTGCGGAAATCTACGCCCGCACTCTGGTGGCCCAGGCGCATGAGCGCATGGGCCTGCCGCTGCCGCCCGCCGACAGCACCACGCACGCGGAGGGCGAGGGCTTTGTGCTGCGCCCGGCCAGGGCGGCTGACCGGAGCCCTTGGGAGCAGGCCGCCGAGGCGCTGGCCTTCACGGGCGAGCCGGTGCGCATCGAGGATGCCGCCTGAGCGCTGGGCCGAACCCCATTGCAGCCACCTGGTGAACTGCGCCGGGGCGGTGTGCAATGCGCATAGAATGCAAACCATTCGCATTCAATAGTCAATGCGGCGCCATGCGGCCGCACCCCACTCCCCAAGCACGTTCACGCCGTCGGCCCGTTGTGGCGCCGATGGCTGTTTTTTTGTCCTTTGAGGAAGCTGCAATGAAGAAACACTGGATTCTTGTCTCCGCACTCCTGGCCGCCAGCGGCGCCAGCCAGGCCCACCAGATCTGGCTGGAACAGCCGGCCGGCGAAACCGCCGTGATCCGCTTTGGCGAGTTTGGCGACAACCTGCGCGAGACATCTCCGGGCCTGCTCGACAAGTTCGGCAAGCCCGTGGCCACCCTGGTGTCTGCCCAGGGCGAGAAGGCGGCCGATGGCCGCAAGACCGGCACCGGCTTTGCGCTACCCTTCAAGGCCGGCCAGGGCGAAAGCATCGTGGCCGAGGATGCCGGCTATCCGCTGTACACCAGCAAGAAAGGCGAGCAGGAACTGCGCAACTGGTACCACCCGGCCGCGCGCCTGATCACCGGCTTTGCCGCCCAGGCCCCGCGCCTGACGCTGGATGTGGTGCCCTCGGGCAAGGCCGGCGAATTCAAGGTCATCTACAAGGGCCAGCCCCTGCCCAAGGCCAAGGTCGTGCTGACCGTGCAATCGGGCTGGAGCAAGGAAGCCCATGCCGACGAGCAGGGCCTGGTGCAGTTCGACATGCCCTGGAAGGGCACCTACGTGGCCGAAGCCACGCACGACGAGCGCAGCGGCGGCGAGCGTACCGGCCCGAACGGTGCAGAAAAATACGACGGCGTGCACTACGTGACCTCGGTCACCTACGTCAAGCCTGATGGCGTCGCCGCCATCCCGGCCGGCCCTGCAGCCAAGCCCAACAAATAGGCACTGCGGCAGGCATTGCGGTCCTGCACGGTCCGCACCGCCCCGCACCGGCCGGTGCGGGGCACCGGTTTCCATGGCGTCCGGGCCTGCAGGCATACGGGCGCGACGCCAGCCACCAGGCAGTGCTCAGGGCAGGAACGGTGACGACAGCAGCCGCAAGCCGATGGAAAACCACCGCTCCTGCGTGCTGCTGCCCGCGCGGTTGCCGTAGGTGGCATCGACCTGCACATGATTGGGAACCAGCCAGTAGCGCAGGCCCATCTGGTAGAAGGGCTTGCCCTGGTTCTGGCCGAATGTCTCGGCAATCAGCCAGGTGCTCTGGCTCAATTGGGCCTCGGTGGCCAGGCCCCAGGTCATGAGGTTGCGATGCGTCTGCGCCGTGCGCAGCCAGCCCACGTTGGTGTGGAAGAACAGCCGGTCATCGCGCAGCGAGAACGTGACGGGCACATAGGCGTACAGATCCCCCCGGCCCTGGCCCTCGTCATTCGGATGCCGGGCATTGCCCACGGCCAGGCCCCAGCCCCAGCCATTGGGCTGCAGTTCCTTGAACAGGGTCTTGCCCTGGATCACCACATCCGTGGTCCGGCTGCTGCCGTCCTCTCGCGTGCGTGCCGCGCCCAGCGTCAGCTCCAGATTGCCCGTGAAATTGCAGGCCGGCTGGGCCCAGAACTCCGTGCTGTCCTTCTTGGACTTGACCCAGCTTTCCAGCTGGCAGGACTTGGCATCGACGATGCGGGCATCGTCCGTGATCATGGGCCGGGCTGCATGGGCCGGGCTGGTGCCGAGACAGGCTGCCAGGCCCAGGGCTGCCGCCGTCCAAAGGGAGTGGGAATTGCGCATGGCCCGCCATCCTAAAGCCGAAAAATGACGCCACCAGAACATTGTTGTGCCAGGAGCGCCACAACAACGGCTGTGCACGGATTTCCCCCATATGGCCCTATATGCCCTTATATGGCTGGCACATCTAGGCACAGACGCAGACCCGCCATCTGCCCGGGCATGTTGGCCAGCGGCAGCTGAAGCTCCGTCAGCAGCATGGCCTGCTGCATGGGATGCTGAAACGGATAGAACGCCGCCGCACCGCCACGGATGCGCCACTCGTGCGGACTGGCCTGCAGCCGGGTGAATGTGGCCACCGCCAACGCCGCCATTCCCCAGGGATTGGAGGCCGCGCGGTTGAGCTGCCCATCGCCAAACTGCGTCAGGCACACATCCCCGGACAGATCGCGCTGGGGAACTGCGTCTCCGCTGGAGAAATCAGGCCGCTCCAGCCCATCGCACAACTCCACATGCTCTTCAATCACCCACTCGAACGTGGGAAAGCGGCCCATCAGAAACGCGGTCACATGCACGGGACCCGCCTCATGCGCTGCATGGATCACTGGCGCAATCAAGGACCAGTCCTCCGCAGGAATCAAACCGCGCAACGTCGCAAGCCGCGGCGCCGTTGCCCCGTAGGTGAAATCGCCGCCCAGCACGAGTTTCAGCGTTGACTCATGCTGCGCGTCGTAAAAGCAGGGAACCTCCCGTGCCGCGCCCTCAGCAGGTTCTGTAGAGACGAACGGTTTGGCGAACTCGAAGCCGCGCGGCAGCCCCTCCAGAATGGCTTGGGCAATCTCTGCGCGGCGGGAGGGCAGGGTGGATTGCCAGGATTGGGGGCTGGCGAGTTCAGGGATGGTGTGCATGATCAAAAAGAAATAGATGCTTCCTTGGCACTAAGGATTAAGGCGCATCGATATCTGAAACTACATTGTCGTGGATGGATAGGTACTGAATTCTTTCATCCAGCCATTATCTCCAAACAACTCACCAGCAAGACCGTCACTTAGCTGAGCTATGCTTTCACTATCGTTGAATTTAATATCGATCATCCCTTGATCAGTCATTCTGAGTACTCTGAAGATGGCAGAGTCGACAGCCAGGATCGCAAGATATTTGAAATCATCTTTTTGATCTTGCGAAAGAGAAAGATAGAAATCTCTAGATCTGAGGGACTCAGGCGTGTTGAGATTTCCGTGTATCAAATCAAAACTCTATCGATGGCGGAGTCTCTTGTCTCTGTAATGAAAGTCTTCCCAAATTCTCTTAAGATATCTTGTCTAGTCATTGGAGGATTTAAATAGTGTTTGAAATGAAAATCAGTGAAATGAAAGAATATGCTTCATTACTGGTTTTGGTGAATTTTTTGATGATTGATGTATTTGATGAAAAATTTTCAGCTAATCATGATTCGTATCAAGCTGGCTGGATGGGATTGAGGTTTCGGAGAGCTGAATTTTGCAGAAGGTCCTTATTTCTTAGTAATAACTGGCTCATGCCAAATATCCTCGTAACCCTCGTCATCAATGATAAATCTATAACCTGGTGCAAGAGCCAAGTACGGCATTAGTGCGGGCCATACATCTGGGACGTGGCCAATGTGTATTGGCTGAAAAAATCAGGATCTTCAGAATAATCTCCTGCCCAAATATATCAGCCAGCAGTCCCATTTTCAGGATTGGCTCTCATTCCTGTTATGGGTTGTTTTCCTCTTGTTTGCAATGCTATACCAATTTGTAAACTCTCATCCGGATAAGACTCTGGAGATCCAGCTAGGATACATTTTTCTTTCTGAAGAGACTTGAGATTGCTATGGTTGTTCATATTTTTCAGCCATACATTTAGAGAATGCAGATGCTTGTCCGTCTTGAGTTTTAGAGCATGAGGGATAGTGTAACTGAACTGAAAAAACTTAAGTTCCAACTCGATAGTGCTCCACAACAAGTGGATCAATATGGTCGGCTACCATTTTTGCTTCAATGCGGCCACAAACTACACAAGGTTGTCTTTGTACAGCGGCTGTCTGTTGTGTCGTTGGACCATAAGGGCCTAGTCTTTGATATTCCCCAATTCCTTGCTTTGGCTCAAAGGTGCTTTATCTGGATTTCCATAGTCCGCTGTAATTGTCGTGTCGCCTTTCGAGTCCGTAGTGGCGCCTGCAAGGCCAAGTTGATCAAGCCCACGATGACCAGTGGCACAAAATTTCCCGGCTCATGGGTTGCCCTGGAAGGGGAGACTGGCGAAGATACGGCCGGCGGGGGGCGTATATCCGGCAGTGTTATGGAATTTTTAGGTCATAGAGATAAACTGCTTGGGCATCGGACTTAGGATTTCTTCTTACGCAAAAGGTTGCCACAGCGTCACTTTCTTCGCCGTTGCTCCACAGAAATACATCGATGGCGTATTTATCATTAGGATCTTTGGGAAGGTCAAATACGTATGATTTCTGCAATGCATCGTCGGGTGGTATTGTAATTAATTTTCCGCGAAAGATGTCATGAGAACGCTCAATATATTCCTGTGGCGATGCATCACCTAGCAGGTTTTTTGTATGCAATACGTCATAATTTTTATTAGCCATTTCTTTTATTATTGACTTTATATTGGAAATGATTCTAGGATTATTTTTCAAGTATGATTCATTCATTTCATCTCCTGTTTGCTACAGTTTGCATGGGTGTTGTTGATGTAACCCCAAGGTTGTTGAAATAAGGATGCGACATGCATTAAGAATAAATATTTTGCCTGCTCTTCTTTCAATCCCGACTTTCTAATTGCTTTGTATCCTGTTCTTCTTTTCGCAGCGTATGTTCCGCCCCCCTGACTTAAGCTGAATTTGCGTTGCAATATAGTATTCAGATCCAATTTTTGTAGAAGGTGCACCAGCTGTATGGCTGGTGTTCCGGTATAACTATATTTCGGTATGGTTCTAGCCGCTGCATCTTGGATAATGTGATGACCATCTTTGGCTGTATTTGATTTTGCACCGTAGCCTCTTCCATTCATTTTCATGTTATCTAATATTTTCTTGTAAGTGCAGGGACAGGGTTTAAACGATGCCAAGCCATATGGATCAATCCATCCGGTTGTATTGTTCGAATTCAAGAACAGGATTATTCAACCTTTTAATCCAGTCGGATCCTGCCCCTGAAATCGGAAGGGCGGTTCGATGGGGGGGTGGAGGTGATGCTGCGGGCTTTGAACCCCAAGCCCGAGAGCTGACCGGCCGATCATAAGTGCCGGCCCGCAACACGCTGCGCATGGCCGCCTCGCCCCAGACCTTGTAGACCGCAGCCCAGGCTACCTGGCCTTGCTCGTCGCTGTGTTCCTCGCCCGCTCCTTGAATGGGGGCCAGCGCCACAAAGCTGCCCGGCTTATAGATAAATATTGAGCGCCTGTCTTCCCCCACGCTGGCTTTGCACCATGAGGTCGCCATCCCACAGGTAGTGGGTGCTGCCGAAGGCATCGCTCTTGGAGACACGCCGGCCCAGGGGGTCGTAGGTGTAGCGGGTGGCCTGGGTGACGCCATGGCGCGTGGTGTTCGATTCGATGAGCTGGTGGTCTGCGTTCCAGGTCAGGTCCAGTACTTCCTGGGTACCGGCTTTCTGGTTGCCCCGGGTGCGCTTTGTGACGTTGCCGTGCACGTCGTATTCAAAGTGCAGGTCCTGGTAGAAGCGCAGGCGGTTGTCGCCGACGACGCCCAGGGTGGTGTCCACGGGTTGGCCGTCTTTGCCGGGGATGGAGTCCAGCAGGTTGCCTGCGGGGTCGAAGGCAAACAGTTCGCGGGCCAGCGGGCTGCCTTGTGCCGGGAGGCTGGCGAGGATGCGGCCCGTGGGGTCGTAGCGGAAGTCCTGGCGGCCGCGCAGGGAGTCGGCTCGGGCGATGAGCTGACCTGCGGCGTCGTAGGCGTAGCCACGCTCCAGCGTTGCGTTGGAGTTGCCGGGCCGGATCACGTGGCCGCTGCCTTGCAGCGCTGCGCGGTGGCGCAGCAGGCGCCCGGCCGGATCCCAGTCGTAGCGGCTGGACAGTGCGCCCTGGCTGCGGCGCACTTCGCGGTGCAGGGCGTCGCGTTCGATGTCGGCGATGACCTGGTGGGCGGCCGGGGGCTGGTCAGGGCCTTGTGTTGCAGCGATGTTGATCTGGTGCAGATGGCCCGAGCCATAGAACAGCCAGTGCAGGGTGCGGCCATCCGGCATGCGGGTGTGGGTGCGGTTGCCCAGTTCGTCGTAGCCGTGCGAGAGGCTGCGCTGCAGTTTCTGGCGGGCCTGGCCTGTGGCATTGCCGAGAGCCTGCAGGGTCTGGGTCTCGCTGAGCAACTGGCCCATGGGGTCATAGGCAAAGGCCAGGTGGGAGGCGGCGTTGCTGGCCTGGGTCAGGCGGCCCAGGGCGTCGTAGCGGTAGGTGGTTTCTTCCACGGGGCCGGTGTGGCCCAGGGCGCGCTTGGCCAGCAGACGGCCCAGGGCATCGCGCTCGAAGCAGGTGACCTTGCCGGGCCCGGCGTCGCTGCCACCGGCTTCGATGACGTGGGTCAGTTCACCGGCGGCGTTGTAGATGTAGCGCTGCCAGCGGTCGTCGAGATCTGTAGATTTCTACAAGTGTCTTAAGTGGCTTTACTTTTTGAAAGACCTGTTTTATGCAAGATCGTCAATGCCATTAATAATTTCGGTAATTAGTTCGGTGCTAATAGTCAATGCTATATCCCAAGATTCACAATCTTCCCCGATCAAAAGATAAAGATCTCTGTCATCTCCTTTTTTCCAATGAACTGGGCTGTTGGCGGATTCACCTAATTTTATATATTCAGTAGAATCTAGATTTAATTTCTTTAACTCTTCAGCTTGAGAGGATGGGATATAAACATTAATTTCAATAAATTGATTTGTTATTTTTATTAAAAATGCGGTATCTCCATTTCCATCGAATGCATGATCAATGGAAATTTCAAAATTATTCTCATTCATTTAATTTTCCTTAATGAATATTGTCAACATCAATTCCAGAGCTATTTAGTTGCCCGGCACAATCATGTTCAGATGGTCCACAAGGATCACGCTTAGACGTTCCGACAGACTTCAAACCAGTGACACATTTCATTAAATTCTCTTCTGCATGCAATCCTTTTGATGTTGGAACACGCCGGATACCAAGTTTATCAGCCATCTCTCTTTGTCCGGCATCAAATCCATTGCTGCTCCCTGCTAGAAGGTTGCCAGATTCATCTTGGCCGACTGCAATCGTTCTTTGGTTGATAGCTGGCTTATGCTTGCCTGCTTCTCGAATTTTTTGCGCTAATTTTTGAAGTGTTCCTTTTGGTTTTCCTGTGACAGGATTAATTTCGCAATCGCAAGGGCATACAGATTTGCCATTAGAAAGCCCCAGAGGATCAATCCAGTCAGCAGGGTTGGGTGCATATTGGAAGAGATTGGATCCACCTAATAGACCAATCGGATCCTGACTAACAAACCGCCCAACCACCGGATCGTAATACCGAAACCGGTTGTAGTGCAGCCCCGTCTCTTCATCAAACTGCTGCCCCTGGAACCGGAAGGGTTGCTCAATGGGTGGTGGTGGAGGCGGTGCAACGGGCTTGGAGCCCCAGGCCCGCGCACTGACAGGCCGATCATCGGTGCCGGTCCGCAACACGCTGCGCATGACCGCCTCACCCCAGACCTTGTAATCAGCCGCCCAGGCCACCTGGCCTTGTTCGTCGGTCAGCTCCAGCGGCGCACCGATCTGGTCGCATTGATACCAGTAGGTGCTGTGTTCCTCACCCGCGCCCCGCACGGTGGCCAGTGGCACAAAGCTCCCCGGCTCGTAGATGTACAGCGCCTGTCTTGCGCCCCGCTGGCTGTGCACCATGAGGTCGCCATCCCACAGGTAGTGGGTGCTGCCGCAGGCATCGCTCTTGGAGACGCACCGGCCCAGGGGGTCGTAGGCGTAGCGAGTTGTGTGAATAAATTGTTTTATCAGCTAACCATATTCAGTCGTGCTTGTAGCGCTCTTACATGCTGACACCACTCTTCCAAATCCTCCACTGACTGCCATCCCTCCAAAGCTTCGCAAGGTGGTCGCAGAACACGCCCTACGGCCAGGCGAGCCATAGGCAAAAGGTCAGGTGAAGGTGATTCAATGCAATCAAATTCGAGCCATTCTGCAATGCGCTCTACAATATTGATTGATGACCCTGGATGTCCATAGGCTTGAGCAATAACCTCTGCTGCCGCTAGCGCTCCAGAGGCTAAATCAATTTCAATATATGAATCTTTGGCTACATTGATTTCTTCGAAAGATTCACGGATCAACGAATAATCTTTTTTTCTCTCCAATAGACCAAGCCAATGGAATGACTCATCATTGCCAAATATTTCTGTACTCCAAGTTCCCATTTTTGTTTATCCGAGATATACCTTGTTATTTTTCAGCCAATTAAAAATCTCCATTCGTTTTGTTCTGTCTTTATAATCTAGTGTTGGCTTCAGTTTGAGCTTATTTCTAATTTCACAAATTAGCTTCTCTGGAATATCATAAAGTTCTAAGTTGGCGTGCTTTTTACTTAGTGCAGCATGTTTTTCTTCATCCCAAACATCTTCAGCTATGATCAACATTTGATCACTATTTGGAGTCCAGTTCATGTTGAATTTTATTATCTGGGAAACATTCATTAGTCTCGCGTCGCTTATCCGATCTATTGGCGGGGTAAATGAATTATCTCTGTGAATCACTTCTCCATGCCAAAATTTTGGGTCAAGATATGCCTTCCAATTTGCACTAACAAGTGGAGTTAACTGATTTGCATGAAGTATCTCTTCCGTAAATTCCAGCTTTGTGCTCTTGAATTCAAAAACTTCACACAGATATGTATGGCCGGCTATCATGTATAAAAGGCGCATATATGCGTAGCACCCATTTCCTATGTATATGCCTAATATATCACCGGGCTGAACTTCCTTGAATCGTATTTTCATATATTAGCAGGGGTTAATTTGAGAAGAGGGGGCATTTTTTAACCATTCTTCAGCTTTCTGATAGCCTTTTTCAAATGCACTGTGTCGATCTGCAGGCCTTGTGGTGCTATCGCGGTTGTAGCCTACCTTTTTATTTCCAATATTTCCTTTCCCGCAAGGGCATCCCCATTTTCCGTCAAGAGTATCGTGATGCTCTATCAGTTTTTGTTCAAAGCCTCGAGCATCGCCATAAGTGGGTACATTACTAATACGTTTTAAATCTTCTCCAGTTTGTAGCCGTCCTGAATCACGATGTTGGCCTTGCCTAACATCCATGTCACCTGTTTGCCCAACATAGCCGACGACTCCGCCTTCTTTACAGATTGCATAGATATCATAGCCTTTCCCACCATTTGTATCTGTGTGAGGAATAGATTTAAGTCCCCATGGATCTTTCAATGTCAATGGGTTCAGTGCGAACTCAAATAAATTACTGCCTCCCATTACGCCGATAGGATCTTGCGATATAAATCTTCCAATTTTCGGGTCGTAATATCTGAAAAGGTTATAGTTCAAACCTGTTTCTTCATCAAATTGTTGTCCTTGCAAGCGCAGTGGCTGTTCGACGGATCGGCGCGGAGTTGGCACAGTGACCTTGATTCCCCAAGCCCGCGCGCTGATCGGCCGATCATCGGTGCCGGTCCTCAACACGCTGCGCATGACCGCCTCACCCCAGACCTTGTAGTCCGCCGCCCAGGCCACCTGGCCTTGTTCGTCGGTCAACTCGAGCGGGGCTCCGATCTGGTCGCACTGGTACCAGTAGGTGCTGTGCTCTTCGCCCGCTCCCTGAATGGTGGCCAGCGGCACAAAGCTCCCCGGCTCGTAAATATAGAGCGCCTGTCTTGTACCTCGCTGGCTGTGCACCATGAGGTCGCCATCCCAAAGGTAGTGGGTACTGCAGAAGGCATCGCTTTTGGCGACACATCGGCCCGTGGGGTCGTAGGCGTAGCGGGTGGCCTGGGTGACGCCGTGGCGCGTGGTGTTCGATTCGACGAGCTGGTGGTCTGCGTTCCAAGTTAGGTCCAGCACTTCCTGGGTGCCGGTCTTTTGGTTGCCGCGGGTGCGGCGGGTGACGTTGCCGCGCACGTCGTATTCAAAGTGCAGGTCCTGGTATAAGCGCAGGCGGCATACTAGGTCTGCGGATATGAATTATGGCAATGGTTCCAGTGAGATGCACGTAGCTTATATTTATGTGTCAATCTGGGGTTGCCCAAAGATCGGCGGATAGGTTATGAATAAACCTGGAGGCAATGGGTTTGCTTAGTTTTTGATGTACTAAGGTTTGGGTATCTGAAAAAACAAGGCCAAAAGTTAGAGTCCCCTGAAAACCACGATAGCTAGATACTCCTTGAGCATAGAAAGCTACCTGTTTGAGAATAAAATCGCCGTCCATATGGATGGAGTTATCTTTAAAGATTCGATTATAGTTGTCTTGATTTTCATAGATCAACGCAATGCTATGCTTCTCGTTTTCTTCAATCTAGCTATTTCTTGCATTTATAGCTGCTGCTTCAGTATCCTCTTCGTATTCTTCGTCTTGCTCTGCAAGATGAGGTCGTTCAAAGATTCGATGCTCCTGAAGCCAAGCATCGAAAGAAGGATCATTGGGAGATTTTCCAATGAATGAAACGAGAATTTTTCCATCCATAGAATATGAGATTCTATTTAAGGTTGAGATTCTTTGCGTCGAATTTGTTAATCTTTCTTATTCTTATGGTTTCTATGCCTTTCCACTTGTTTTTATAGAATATGATAATTATGTGGTTGTCCTTTTGATACGCTTGGACAAGGTCTTCCTGATTCTTGCTGACTGATTTTCCCAATTTTTCTTCAACCTGTGATTTGTCCATTGCAAAAGCGAGGTTGAATGGATTTTCTTTTTCAAAGCCTTTATTGATATCGAATGATTCAAAAGTGAACCAGCCATCCCCAATAGGTGGGGAAAGATATTTTTCCTTGTATGAATCTGTGGGGTCAAATTCCATGGAAATCAATTTGTCTTTGGTTTTTATTCTTGTTGTTGAATCTCCCTTTGGCATCTTTTTTATGTCATTCTCGAGAAGAAATGACTCAAAATCATCACTTGTCGAAGTATGACCTAGGAAGGATAGCAATCTTTCGGTATTCATCATATTTCTTATGTTGATGGTAATTTTGGTTTCACGGCTTTATGAGATAACGCCATGTCTTCGACATATTTATCAAAATCAAAATCCTTTAGCTCTTCCACTGATTGCATATACTCTTCAAGCATCCATGGTCTTTCGTGAGCCACGGATTTCCCCGGCGAGCAGGTCGCCGGCGTAGAGGAGGGGGGCGCCCGAAGGCATCGTGCTTGTCGATTCGCCGGCCCAGTGCGTCGTGGCTGTCGGTAGCCTACGTACGCACAGGCTTCTTGAGAGGAGTTCTGCAAAATCTAGTTTTCCGTGATTTCAACCAAATGAAATTAAATTTCACGGGTGATGATCGTTTGAAAACAGTTTTTTGCGAATCAATTTTCAATTGGCCAAGAGTCTAATTCTTGGAATAAACCACAAAACTACCTTTGTTCGGATTGCTACTGCCTTTCCAACCACAAGGAAATCCCGATGACTTATATATTTTAAATACTCTTTCAAAGAAATCTATTTTTTCCTCGGAGAATAATCTGGATTTTGCGCAAAACACCAAATCTTCATAAAATATATTCATTAGAAATTCATAGTCATCGTCATCTATACCTAATTCCATAATAAGATGTTTGTTGTTATTTATTATTTTTTCGTAATAATTTTCCGAATCTCGATGTATTGCAAATTTTTCCAAATAATTGGGTGGAGGCGGGATTTCAATTTTCTTTTGTGCGGAGGAAAATATTTCTTGTAAAAAATAATAGGGTTTTTTAGTATCCTGATCTGTATATATTTCTAAGGCTCTATGTATATTTGTGACAATCTCTGTATTTTTATCACTGCCTTTATATATAGTGCTGAGAAATTTATTATCCCTCATGAAAATTAAAATCTCCTGCACATCTGCCGGAAAGTCAGTTATGGTCGTCATTAGAATCCTCCTTTTTTCAAGAGATCGTCCCAAAGTTTGAATGTAGATCCTTCACTTTTCATTATTGGCGTTCCTTTTTTTAACTCTTTGTGTAAGAAATCCTGCATTTCATTTACTCTTTTTGAGAGTTGCTTGGGACATCCGCCCGATGATGCTATTTCTCTATCTATTGCAGATAATATGGCGTCGGAATAGTCATTGTGATTAGTATTGTGGGTGGATTTTCCAAACCATTTTCCCTTCTTTCCTCCAAATTGCCCTGTTTTCTTGGGTAAATTGATAAGATTCTCTAAAGCGTGTCTGTCTATGCAGTTGAGAATAGGTCTTTTGTTAAAAATATCTTGTGGTACTTTGTGATGTGTTTGATGATCTGGAGATTTACCTGCTACCCGATCCATTCTATTTCGATGGGTTGATAGACCAGCAGGATCAATCCATTCAATTGGATTGACCCCATATAAATAGAAATTTTCACCACCAAACAACCCAATCGGATCCTGATGCACAAACCTTCCCACCACAGGATCGTAGTACCTGAACCGGTTGTAGTGCAGCCCCGTCTCGCCGTCAAAGTACTGTCCCTGGAACCGTAGCGGTTGCTCCACCAGCGCAAGGCTTTGTACCTCACCCTGGGCGGCCAGGGCCAGCGGGCGCTGGTCGTGGGTGAACACCGCTGCATCGTCCGTGCCGGTGCGCAGGTACTGCAACTGCTGGGTCTGGCCCCAGACCTTGTAGCTGGCGGCCCAGACGATGCGGCCGGCTTCGTCGGTGAGCTCCTGGGGGGCGCCGATCTGGTCGCAGTGGTAGTAGTAGGTGGCAAAGCTGGATTGGCCCGCTTCTGCCTGTGCGTTGCGGTTTTCTTCGCTCTTCCATTCCGACTCCAGCTTGGCCAGGGGCACGAAGCTGTCGGGCTCGTAGAGGTATTCGCTCAGGCGTGAGCCACGGATTTCCCCGGTGAGAATGTCGCAGTTATGTCGCGGGGCGGTGCGCTCGAATGCATATCGCGATCAATGCGCGGCGCCCACTGAAAAATACAGTGGATTGTTGTCCAGTTGTCGCGCCACTCTATGGAAGTATTGAAGTTCCATGTGTATGGCGGATCTATTAAACAAGTCTAACCCTCCGGAAAAGCACAGCTGCCTACGAATAGATGCACCGCTGTGAATATGAACAGTTTTACATAATGACTAATCTTCGGTGACGCTTCGATTTAATGCATTGAGCAATGCATCGAGAAAATCATCACCTATTTTTTTTGCACTTGCCCAGTCTAAATCACCAAGAGGCACAGCCCAGACGGAAGAATCATTGGGAAGATGTTTGAATATATAGCCTACTCCGCCGCCATTAGTGGCAAAACACAGGGCCTTATCCCCAAGATATTTTTTAACCAAAAAATCATTATTTAGAATCTCCAGCTCATCTATTGGCCAAAATGATAAATATAGACTACCAAATTGCCCTTCTCCTCCGTTGGCCCAGCGCATCCACTCAACGTAATTTGCAGGCAGGTTTAATATTTTGGATATATCATTAATATTTCTTTCTTCTAGGGGTGGGTCACGGTCATATTGATTTAATACTCTATTTTTTATAGATTCAATAATATCATTCATAATCAAAATGCTCCAATTTCATCAAAATACTGATAACTCTTCTTTAGTGCTCTCTTTCGGCATTTTTCCGAGACTCCAGCAGCTTTAAGATCCTTTGAAGAATATTCAAATTCCTCTCGAATTGTGCTTGACCATTTCCCGTTGCCTGCTGCAACACGAGCATCGCGTCTGGCATTTTGTCGCGTGGTGATTGTGGCATGATTTGGACTTCTATTTAAGAGAATAGAAGGCGCATCACCTGAATTATATTTGGCGTATCCTTGACTTTTGGCCCATTCGTCTTGAACTACATGATGCGAGTCTTTGGGCCTACGTGGTGATGGTTGATCGCGGTGTCTTGTAATATCGCATGGATCTCTGCGGCATCCGCACCTCTTCTTGGGAGCTAGTCCTAATGCATCGCTCCAATTACTAGTATTCGGTGCATACAAGAATAAATTATCACCCCCCTCCAACCCAATCGGATCCTGATGCACAAACCTTCCCACCACAGGATCGTAGTACCTGAACCGGTTGTAGTGCAGCCCCGTCTCGCCGTCAAAGTACTGTCCCTGGAACCGTAGCGGTTGCTCCACCAGCGCAAGGCTTTGTACCTCATCCTGGGCGGCCAGGGCCAGCGGGCGCTGGTCGTGGGTGAACACCGCCGCATCGTCCGTGCCGGTGCGCAGGTACTGCAGCTGCTGGGTCTGGCCCCAGACCTTGTAGCTGGCGGCCCAGACGATGCGGCCGGCTTCGTCGGTGAGTTCCTGGGGGGCGCCGATCTGGTCGCAGTGGTAGTAGTAGGTGGCGAAGCTGGCTTGGTCCGCTTCTGCCTGCGCGTTGCGGTTTTCCTCGCTCTTCCATTCCGACTCCAGCTTGGCCAGGGGCACGAAGCTGTCGGGCTCGTAGAGGTATTCGCTCAGGCGTGAGCCACGGATTTCCCCGGCGAGCAGGTCGCCGTCGTAGAGGAAGGTGGTGCGCCCGAAGGCATCATGCTTGTCGATGCGCCGGCCCAGCGCGTCGTAGCGGTAGCGCGTGGTCTGGACGGTGGCGGCAGGCTCTGGCTGCGTGTTCGATCCGGCGATCTTCGGTTCGGGCCTGTCGTGGTAGCGCGTGACCGTGGATTCGAGCATCTGGTGCTCGGCGCTGTAGCGAAAGCGCTGTACGGTGTGCCACCCTATGCGGCGCTCCACGATGTTGCCGTGCAGGTCGTACTGGAAGCGCAGGTCCTGGTAGACGGTGAGCCGGTTGGTGGGCACCTGTTCGCGTTCGTTGCTGGTGCCGCCGCTGCTGAGGTCTCCACCACGGTTGGGGTTGAGCAGATTGCCTGCGGGGTCGAATGCGAAGGTTTCCAGGTTCCGGCCCGAGGTGGGCGATCCGCCGGCAGCATTTTTCTGGGCGGCAAGGATGCGGCCCAGGGCGTCGTAACGGTACTGGCTGTCGCCGCGCAGGCCGTCGCGCGTGGCGACGAGGTTTCCTGTGGGGTCGTACTGGTACAGGCGGGCGATGCGCTGGCCAGAGGGCAGGGGAGTATCCCGGTCCCAGAGGGCCTGGGGTGAAGGCTTGCCGGGCTGACCCTTGAGTGCGCCTTGCTGGCTGACCTTGTGGGAGGTGAGGCGGCCCATGGGGTCCCAGCCATAGCGGCTGGTCAGCGTGCCTTGGGTGCGTTCGATTTCCTGGTGCAGGGCGTCGCGTTCGATGTCGCTGACCACCTGGCCGTCGGCGAGGATCTGGTGCAGGTGGCCCGAGCCGTAGTAGAGCCATTGGACGTGGCGGCCCCCGGGCAGCCAGCAGTCCGTGCGGTTGCTCAGAGCGTCGTAGGCGTGCCGATAGCTGTAGGTCGCCAGCGCTTGCTCGTCTGCACTGGGCGCCATGTGCACCTGGGTCTCTTCCACCAGCCGCGATAGAGCGTCGTAGGCGAAGCGCACGTGCGCATCGGGGTTGCTGGCATGCAGCATGCGGCCCAGCAGGTCGTAGCCATAGGTGGTGGTTCCTCCGTCTCCATTACCTGCCGCGTCGCTGCCCACGTGGATCTTGGCGACAAGGCGGCCCAGCACATCCCTGCGAAACAGGGTGCGCTTGGGCAGGGCTGCGTCGGGCCGTGGATCGTAGGGCGTATCCGGGGGCAGGTGGGCATCGCGCTCGTGCAGTTCGGTCAGTTCGCTGGCGGCGTTGTAGCGGTAGCGCTGTATGCGGCCGTCAAAACCGGTTTCCTCGATCAGGTTGTCTGCGGCGTCGTAGGTGAAGCTGGTGACGGCGCCGTTTTCGTTCTGCAGGGCGATGAGCCTGCCCACGGCGTCATAGCGGTAGCGCAGCGTGCCGCCCAGCGCATCGCGGCGCTCCACGGGCTGGTCCAGGCCGTTGTAGGTGTAGCGGGTGATGGCGCCTTGCGGGTCGGTGTAGGAAAGCAGGTTGCTCTGGGGGTCGTAGGCATAGTGATGTTCGGAACCATCGGCGCCCCACATCCGGCGCAGGCGTCCAAGCGCGTCGTGAAGGTAGCGGGTGGTCTGGCCCAGGGCGTCGGTGGAGGCCACGAGGTTGCCCAGGATGTCCCACGCATATCGCGTGACCTGGCCCGAGCAGTCGGTGTAGGCCACGAGCTGTCCGGCTTCGTCCCACTGCAGATGGCGGGTTTTGCCCAGCGCGTCTTCTATGGCGACGGGCAGGCCGCGCGTGTCGTATTTCCAGCGCGTGGCGTGGCCAAGCGGGTCCAGGCGCTCGACCAGGTTACCCTGGGCGTCGTAGGCCTGCCGCCAGACATGGCCCAGCGCGTCGGTGACTTCTTCGGGCAGGTTGAGCTGGTTGTATTTGAGGCGGGTGGTGGCACCTGATGCGTCCGTGACGGCCAGCAGGTTGCCCTGGCCGTCGAATTGCCAGCGGGTGATGCGGCCCATGGCGTCCCGCGCCTGTTGCGGGTTGCCGGCGGCGTCCATGCGCGTCTCGGATCGGACGGGCTGGCCATCCGGCCCGGGTTCGACGATGGCGATGACCTCATGCCGGGCGTTGTATTCGTAACTGCTGCGCCGGCCCAGGGCGTCGGTGACATGGGTGGTGCGGCGGCCCAGGTCGTAGTCGAAGCGGGTGTCCAGCGTGCCGGGCTCGTCGGTCCAGGTCCGCACGACGCGGCCGCCCGCGTCAAGCCGGCTCCATTCCTGGTGGTAGGTGAAGCCGGTGCGGCTGCTGTAGGCCACCATCAGGTGCTGGCGATAGCGATAGTGCGCCACGCCGCCCATGGCATCCGTGGCGGACTGGAGGTTGGCGTGGGCGTCATCCGGGACGTTGCCATCCGTTCCATAGGCATAGCGTGCCAGCAGGCCGCCGACCTGTTCCACGCCGTCGATCACACGGGATTCCAGGTGGATCTCCTGCAGGAGCGGGCCGGAGGGGCCCAGGTCTTCGCTCCAGGTGAAGCGCAGCTTGCGGCCAGCGCTGTCGGTCAGTCCCAGCGGGCGGGGCGCGCAGCCATCGATGCCTGTGGCGGTGTAGGCCGGGTAGTGAAGGCTGATGGTGTTGCCATTGCGGTCCACCAGGTGCACCAGTGGCAGACGCCATTGGCCGGTGGCCGGGGGGGCGAACAGGTGTCGGGTGCCATCGGCGCTTTCAACGCTCCAGCCGCCTTGCTGGTGGTGGGTGACGGTGATTTTTTCGCGCGGGTCGAAGTGGCTGGTACCTGCGGCAATCACGGGCAGCTGTATGCGGCGCCCGCGGGCGTCGTAGTAATGCACCGCATCGTGGACCAGCACCAGTTCGGTGGACAGGGGCGTGCTCCATCCCCATCCAAGCCAGCCGGGACGGCGGTCGCTGGAGCGGTAGTACCGCTGCCAGGTCAGGGCCATGGGGCCGGGCAATTCGAAATCCGTGTCGCGCAGGATCTTGGTGCCTGTGGCAAAGATCACGGGATGGCATGTGCCCAGCTCGCAGGTCGGTGGCGTGGCAATGCTTCCCTTGGAGGCGTTATCGATGATATTGCCCTGCGTGTTGGGATTGACGCTGTTGTCCGTGCGCTGTGCCACGGGGTTGCGGCGCGACTTGGCGCGCTGGGCGATCTTGCCAAGGACAAAGCCGATGGTGATGGCGGCCACGCCATCGGCGATAACTTCGGCGATCTGGTCGATTTTTTCGTCGGTCAGGGGCGGTGTCAGCAGCTCCTGGATTTCCTGGGCGAGTTCGGCGACTTGCTCGGCCGCCTGGGCCATGGCGGCCCCTCCGACGACGAGGTTGACGCCGGGAATGAGCTTGCCCACGAGCTTGAGGGCGGGCCCGATCAGCGCGCTGGGATCGGCCAGGCTTTCTCCAAGGGCCGACAACTGGCTGGAGAAGGCGCCCGGCAGCTTTTCGATCACCTTCTGCGCCAATTGGTCATAGGGACCGGGCAGCGCCTTCATGGCAAGGCGCATGGCCCAGCCAGGATTGATGACCATGGCGTTGCTTTTGGTCGTGTCGAAGGACCGCACGCTGCCCCGGCTCTCGAACTTGGTATCGCTGCTGTAGCTGGTGGGCTCGGCCGCGCCGCCGACAACGCCAGAACGCACGCCCGCGATACCACCGAGCTTGTCGGGCGTGGCGGGTATGGACTCGAAGCGGCTGCCGGCAACGGCCACGGGGTGCCCATCGATCTTGAGCGTGGCCGTGCCGTTCTTCAGGCCCGGGCCATGGGCCATGTTGAGGATGGGAACCGGTGGTCCCTGGGGCTTGGGAAAGACGGGGTTGATCGGGCCAGGAATCATGGCCGGATTGCGGCCTTCGTGGATGGCGCGGCGGTCGTTGACGTAGGTGGCCATGGATGGACTCAGGACTCTTGGGAAATGGAGGATTGGCGCCGCCCGGCTGCGGAAGATCTTCCTGCCGTGCGGGTATGGCGATTCCAGGTGGCGCTCCAGGCGGCCACGCGGGTGTTCAGCCCGGTGACCGTGAGCAGGCCTGCGTGGCCTGCCAGGGGCGACGGCATGACGGGGTGCGTCAGCCACTGGCGCATCTCATGGAACAGGCTGAGCATGAGAGGCGCCCAGGCCGCGCCCATTTGACCAAGCAATGCTGCCGGGTCCTGGGCTTGCGGCAGGCCACCCTGTGACGCCAGCGCCGCGGAGAGGCTGGCCAGCTCTGCGCCCCGCCATGCCGAGCCATCCATGTCGGACCAATAGGAGTGCAGGGCGTTGACCGGCATGTGCGCTGCCTTCAGCGCACCGTGGCTGGCCTCGATCAGTGCGCGGCCATCGGGCAGGGTGTCGCTGTCCAGGCGTGAGCGTGGCTCGTCTGCAAAGAATGGTGGATAGACCGTGACGAAATCTGCAGTGGCCGGCTTGCGGGACAGCCGTACAAAGGCTGCGCCTTCCGAGGCAATGAAGCCTTCGCAGACGCCGTTGACCTTGGCCCAGCGACGCTGGTAGAGCACGTCCGCGATCTCCGTGTCCACGAAGCTGTCCACTCCGCCGATGATCACTTCGGGCACCGAGGGGTTGTCGTGCATGAAACGATAGGCCTGCGACAGCGCATCGGCGCCTGCCACTGCGCCGCCCGGGTAGACCTTGATGGGCAGGAACTCTGCGGCGAGGTCCAGTGCGCGGGGAAGCTCCAGTGCGAATCGGCCGGCGTCTATCCAGCCCGGCAGTTCAGGCAAGGAGTCGGGCAGTGCCACGAAGAGGGGGATGGGCCGCTGCAGCGGCCAGCCTGCGGCAGGCGCCGGCTGGCCGCGCAACGCTTCGTGCAGGGCAGGGGCTGCGAGCCGGATCAGGCGTTCCGTTCCTTTGCAGGCTGCATCAATGGCTTGCACCCGGGATACGGTGGCACGGTGCTCGGCCTGGCCGGTAATGGCCTGCCGGGTAAAGCTCGACTGGCGAGCAAAGAAGCCGCAGCCGGTCTGCCAGGCCCGGGTCCCGATGGGGGTGCATGCACCAGTGGCCGCGATGACGAGAGGGTTCATGGTTGTGCCCTGCCGATGTTGAATGCCGCACGTTCGATCACGGAGGCCGTGCTGCAGGCCAGGGCCTGAACGACGGCCAGATCGTCGGCCTCGATCCACAGCGCTGCGCCCACGCGTGAGAGGTGCTCCAGATAGAGCAGGTGGCGCAAGGGCGCGCCTACCATGGCCACGGCCTCCTGCAGAACCACTTGCGTGCGGGGGCGTCCGAGACGCAGGGCCGGCCCTGACAGAGGAAGTGCGGCCAAAGCGGCGTCGATGGTGGCGGAGCGGCCCGATGCCTCGTGACCCAAGTCAAAGGCAATGTCGGCGGGTTCTCCTGTGAGCAGGGCCGTGGCGTCAGCCAGGGTGCGGCATGCCTCTTCGTCGTCCCAGGCCGTATGGGCAGCGAGCTGGCGAAGCAGGGGAACGTCTCCCACAAGTGAGGCCGCATATACCTGCAGGCCCCAGGGCATTTGGGGATGCCGGCCTTCCCGCAAGGCGCTTGCCAGCGCATGTCCATCCCTGGCGGCCAGCAGGGCCAAGGCCACGGTGGAATGCGGCATCCGGGCCAAAAGAGTGCGTGCCACAGGCGTTTCCTGCCGGCTGCCCATGAGCGCCAGCGCCAGCAAGGCGGCCTGCGCATCGCTGTCTTGTTGCGTGGCTGCGATGGCCTTGGTTTCATCGCCACGCCCGGTGCATCGCCAATCACACAGGGCCGCCAGGCCGCCCGGCAGACCGGATGTCCATGCAGAGATGGCTTGTGCGAATTCGTCGCTGACAGCCGGCCGGGAAATTGCGAGGCGCTGGAGCAACTGTGCCAATGGCGCGCTCTGCCTGTGCTGTCCCTGGGAGAGCAGCCAGGTGAAGTATTCGGCGACGGTGTTGTCGAAGCAAAACCGCATGGCGTTGAATACCGCGTTCGGCTGGGCCTGGAGATGGGCTCCCAGCGTTCGCTCCAGCCCATCGTGAATGTGCTTGCGTTGCAGGTGCAGGGCTTGCAGGCAGGCCAGCGCGAAGATGCGGGAGGGCTCATCCAGGATTTCAGCGCCAGCTGTTTCGATTGCGTGCTGGCAGGCATGGTCCAGCTCGGGTGCGTGCATCAGGTGCTGCTTCAGGCCGCTCAGCGCCTGCACGATGCTGTCGTCGAACACGGCAAATGCGTCGGGGCGCGACGCGGGACGCTGGAGCAAATGGGAGCGGCGCCAGTACTGGGTTACCAGGGTCCGGGCCATGCGCACTGCCGGCTGGGCCGACACAGGAATGTCGATGGCTCTGGGAATGGGAAGGTCGATGACGGTCATGATGAAAAGAGCCTGGCAGCCCCCTCGGAAAGAGAATGCATGGGGGACAATGCGCCCCAGGAGGAACCCAAGCGATGCTGGACAATCTGACGCCGTTTGCTGCGGAAATACTGCCGGGACATGGCGCCGACGGCACCCTGTGCTCCACCGTGGTGATCAAGGCCACGCTGGATTTCGAAGGGCGCGCGGTGGCCCAGGGCAATGCAGTACCTGTGTTTCGCGGCGATGAGTTCTTTGGCGCGGAGGGACCCATGGGTGTGGTACGCCACGAGGCCGATATCGCTCCGCTCAAGTCTCGGGTGGATGTGCTGTTCAACGGCTATGCCTACGCTCCTGGTGGCAAGCCCGCTGCCCACTTCGATGCGGGTCTGGCCGTGGGCGGTGAAAGCCGCGTCATAAGAGTCTTTGGCAAGCGGGTCTGGCGCCGACGCCTGGGAGTGCTGCCCCTGGCACAGGAGGTGGAGCCCGCCTTGAAAGTCCCTGTTACCTATAACCTTGCCTTCGGGGGAGCGGATGCCGAAAAGCCGGAGGTATTCCACGGAGCCAATCCGATCGGAGCAGGCTTCAGTGCAGGACTGCCCCCGGAGGGCGAGCCCATGCATCAGCTCGAATGGCCTGACGATCCGGTTCGCTCTGCAGTCGACCGGGTTTCGCCGGCCGGCTTCGGCTGCATAGGCCGTAGTTGGTTGCCGCGTCGCGCCCTCTGGGGCAGCTATACGGGCAAGGAGGTTGACGCATCGCCAGGCCTTCTCACGCGCATGCCGGCTTCGTTTGATCCCGCCGCGTGGAATTGCGCCCATCCCCGGATGCAGTTCAGGCGCGAGCAGGTGCAGCCAGGAACGAAGATCGCCTGGATGAACCTGAGCGCGCAGGGCATGGGCACTACCGTCGTGCCTGCGATCCGGCCGCAACTGAGCTGGGTGCTCCGCGGTGAACGTGGCACTGCACGCCCGGAATTCGACACGCTGATCATCGAGCCCGAGCATGGGCACCTGATCCTCATATGGCGACACACGCTTGCCGCGCATGTGCTCAGTGGTCTTGAAAGTGTTCAGATCCATCTCTGAGCCAGCCTTCAATTGATGCGGACTTCGGCCGCGTCCAGATCAAGCAGATCCCGCGCATCTTGCTCAATCGTTAATGCCACCAGGCGAGCAAGCCCCTGGGCCGTGAGTTTCAGCGTGGCCTGCCCGCAGGCCAGCGTGATGCAGTCCTGCGACTGTAGGTGGATGCTCCTTTGTCCCCATGGCGCCGTGGGTGCGGGTGAGAGCACTGCGGTGATCGTGGCACGCCCCGTCGGCTGGACTGCCAGCAAAACCTCGTCTCCCGGAACCAGAACCGGCAGCAGCACGCCCGCAGGCGCTTGCACCGAAAGTGCGGGATCGTGCGTGTACGCCACCAGATAGAGGTCTTGCCCCAGTACCTCGACGACCTGCCCGGCCAGGAGCTGTACGTTGGACGGCAGGCGTTGCGCCTCATCGACGTCGGATGGCTTGGCAGGAAGGCGTTTTTGTGCGATTGCCATGGGATTTCCTTCAAGCGGGGTTGATGTGGCTGTCAGGGGAGGAAACGGTCACCTTGGAGCTGCCGCTGATGGAGATCGTCTGTCCGTTGACCTGCACGGTGCCGTCGCTGGTCATGCGCAACACGGCCTTGCCGCACTTGATTTCGATGGCGTCACCCACGGTGATGGCCATTTCCTTGCCTACCGTGATCGTCTGCACCTCGCCCACGGTGGTGGCGGAGTTCTTGCCGACCGTCGCCGTATGGTTGTCGGCCGTGTCGTCGGTGCGGTTCTTGCCCACGCTGGTGGACTGGTTCTGACCCACTGAAACACTGCGGTTCATGAGCACCGTCGTGCTCTGGCTCAGCCCCACATTCACCACCATTGCTGCGCCCACGTTGACGTTGTAGGCGGCGCCGATGTTCACCATCTTGGCCAGGCCCACGTTCTGCATGTAGGCCAGTCCGATGGTCTCTGTCTTGAAGCTGCCCACCTTGATCGACCAGTTGTTGCCGATCTTGTCCTTCTCGTTGCGGCCTATGGTCTTGCTGCGGTTCTTGCCGATGGAGATGTTCTCGTCGATGCCAACGTCTTCATTGCGGTTGTCGCCGATGCTGATCTTCTCGTTGTGGTCCACACGCTCCGTGCGGTTGTTGTGCACGGTGATGGTCTCGTCGCGGTCCACGGTCTCGGTGCGGTCCCGGTGGATGACGTTGGTCTCGTCCCGGTCGATGGTCTTGCGCCGGTCGTTGCCCACCCATTTGTCCTCGTCGTTCTCGACTTCGGTGAGCTGGTCCTTCTGCGCGTGCAGCCAAAGCTGCTCTTGCCCAGCCTTGTCCTCGAAGCGGATGGCGTTGGCGTCGCCCTGGCCGTTCTTCGTGCCCGCGCCCGGGGCGCCGCCCTTGCTCGACCGGGTCTTGATGCCCGATTGCGTGGCGTTGGCCGGCAGTGCCCAGGGCGGCATGTTGGCCGCGTTGTAGACGCAGCCCATGACGATGGGGTGGTCAGGATCCCCGTTGAGGAAGTCCACGATGACTTCCATGCCGATGCGCGGGATGTGCACGGCGCCAAAGCCCGGCCCGGCCCAGCTGGTGGCCACGCGCATCCAGCAGCTGGAGTTCTCGTTCATGCCGCCGACGCGGTCCCAGTGGAACTGCACCTTGACGCGGCCGTACTGGTCGCACCAGATCTCTTCGCCTGCGGGGCCCACGACGACGGCGGTCTGCGGGCCCGTGGTACGTGGTTTGGCGGTGATGCGCTGGGGCTTGAAGGGAAGGCTGGTGGGCTGGGCCTGGAGCACGAATTTCTGCACCGAGCCTTCGCCGCTGCCGCCGTCGCTGACGCGCGGGTTCTCCTCGAAGGCATAGTCGACCGCCGTGACCAGGTAGGTCTGGTTCTGGTCGCCGCGCGGATAGTTGTCCAGCGTGAAGGTGTAGCCCGGCGCCATGGCGCGGTGGTTGGAGCGGCCCTGCACCGTGCTCTGGCGCGTGAGGCTTTGCTGCAGGCGCACGCGGATGTAGTCCTCGCCGTCGCCGGTCTCGGTGTAGCCGCCCGGCCATTCGTAGATCTCGTAGGCGTCGTGCGCGTGGCCGGGCGGGTTGCGGCGCATGTTGGACAGCTCGGCGCGGGGCTTCTTGAAGTCGTAGTCGTCGTTGTAGTGCCGGCCAGGCTTGACGCGCTGGTGCAGTTCCCAGGCGTGTATGCATTCCTCGCGCGCCACGGCGGCCTTGCCCGGCGGGTGGAAGGGGATGACGGCACCGCCCTGCAGCGGGTCGTGCGAGGCGATGACATCGTCGCCCAATGTCAGCACATGCTGGCCCGCGCTGTGCTGGTGGTAGTAGCAGATGCCCTCGTGCTCCATGAGGCGCGAGACGAACTGGAAGTCCGTCTCGTTGTACTGCACGCAGTACTCCCAGGTGCGGTAGGAGCGCGTCAGGCGCTGCTGCATGGGGTGGCCGTAGATGCCCAGGACCTCGTTGATGATGTCCGGCACCGTCTTGTTCTGGAAGATGCGGAAGTCGCTGCGGCGCGTGGCCAGCCACAGCCAGGGCGACAGGCGTGCGCGGTACAGGAAGTTGCGGTGCTCGTCCTGGCCGCGCATGCCAAAGGCAGTGACCAGGCCGTCGATGTAGCGCTTGCCGCCGTCCTGGGTCTCCACCACCACGGTGGCGCCCTTGCCCAGCAGGGCCTTGGGGTCGATGCTGTCGTCCTCGCTGAGCAGGTCGATCTCCAGGGCGAACAGATGGCTGATTTCCTCGCGCCCCTGCAGCCGGCGCAGCTGCAGCTGGTCTGCCAGGGGGGTGTTGATGGTGACTCTGCGTGTCATGGTGTCGGATCTCGCGGTGCTTGGATGTAGACAAGGGGCGGGGGCGTCAGGTCCGGGTGGGCGGACCTGCGTGCGCCGGCGGTGGATCGGGTGGAGAGGTGCCTTTGCTGCTATCGGGCTGCGTACACCAGCCCTGGACGGGCGCCGTCTGCGTCATCCAGGGCTGGATCGATGACGGGATCGGGGCGAAAGGTGTGCCCCAGCGCGATGAACTGGTAGTTGCCGCGCCGGTCGGTGAAAACAGCCAGGCCGCCAGGCGTCAAGGCCACGTTGAACCAGTCGTTGTCGGTGCGCGGTTGGTCCAGGTCCAGCTTGCCGGACTGGCTCAGTGCAAGCACGCTGCCTGCCAGGCTTTCCAGGTTCAGAACGCTGAGCTGGCGGCCGTCAGCGCCATACAGCCGTAGCTCTCCGGTGGTTTCGACCTTGCTGAGGCCCTCGCCAAGGGGGACGGATCGCTTCATGGTGGCCAGCACGAACTGGCCGCCCGGCGCCAAACGCAGGTCCGGGGGGATGTCGCCGGAGCCATGGCGGAATTCGGCCAGGCGCACGATGCGCGCATCCGTGCGCAGCGCCAGCGCTGCGCCCGTGCCGCGCTGATCGGGCAAGGCATAGGTCAGCAGCACATTGCCTGCTGACCATTCGATGGCATTGGCCCAGGTCATCGCATCGGCTCCCGCCCAGGACTGAACCTGCGCGGCCATGGCTGCAGCCGGGTCCTCGTCCCGGGGCTGCACGGTCAGGCTTGCGTTGGCGGAGATGGCCAGACGGGGCGGTGCATCCAGGCTGCCCAGGTTGCGGGTCTGCTGCAGTGTCCATTGGGGCAGCTCGAATGTCAGCAACTGATACGGCTTGCGGCCATCGGCATCGGGATCCACATGGCTGCTGGCAACGATGTGGACCATTGCGGCAGTGCGATCCTGCGCATCGTCCGTGGCCACGGAGCGGGCCAGGCAACCGCCGGGGCGCACTCCCGGCTGTGCAAGCGCCGCAACGGCAGGGGGGCTGCCGCTGCGCTCGGACAGCTGGAAACTGCCCACTTTGGATCGTTGGACGAGGTCCAGGCGATCAACGGTGCCGTTGCAGTAAACGGTATAGAGATAGCGGTACGGGTCCTGGTCGTTCGACGAGGCGAAGCTGGCCGGCTTCGCCTGCACGGACGAGACGGCAGGGCTGTCATCCGCATTGCGCGTGCATGCGACCGACAGCAAAGCGCTGGCCAGCATTACGCCAATCGTCGCGAAGCGGCGGGAAGTAGCACTCCAGGGCATGGCTAGAAGTCCTCGCGGGCAAGCACGTTGTCGACATAGTTGCGATCGCCCACGGCGCCGCGCTCGGCGGCGGGAATCCTTTCCCATTCGGCGCGGGCCGTATTGCCGTCGGCGCTGACCGTCACCCACAGTTGATCGCCTTGCATGCGTATGCGGTACTCATGCAGATTGTTGGCATAGCCGTTGAAGCCGCGCAGGGTGTCGAGTTCGAGCTGCTCGGCCGTGTAGTCCGGCAGTTCCACGGGAATGGCTGGCAATCCTTGTGCGGTTCGGGCCTGGTTCCAGGCTCTGACCAGACCTTTGAACCGCTCGCCCTTGCGCTGCTTGCCAGGATATGCCCTTGCGAAGGCCTCCTTTTCCAGGAAGAGCTTCCAGCCGCCGCGCACGTTGTCCTTCCAGTTCCAGGTCTGATTGGCGGTCGGTGCCGGTCGGGTGAGTTGGCACAGGCCCACGCCACCCAGGCCATCGCTGCTGTATTTCGGCCAATTGCCGGGAGTGCGGAATTGTTGCAGCGAGCTTTCCTGCCGCATTTTTTTTCGAAACACGATCCTGTCGGCGCCAATGCTGTTGGCAAAGGCACGGATGGCGGTGCTCGTGGGATTGGTGCCGACGATGGTCCAGGTGGCGCGCGCCCGGCGCTCCACACCGGCCGCCCGCATCGTGACCTGCACGGTCAGCAGGCCTCCACGGACTTCGGTGAACGGGATGCGCCAGCTCGGGCTGGCGCTGGTCTGCGGTGGCAGAGGGCTGTGTGCAGTGCTTCGGCCACTTCCATACGCGGTGTTGGTAGGCGGTGTGCCGCCTTCGAACGTCAGCGTGGCCGACCATTCGAAGATGGGCGTGCTCCCTGCAGGCAGCGCTTCGTTCTGCAGGACGGCAGTCACCGTGATGGTGGGCATTTGGGCATCGGCCGTGATGGCGAACTGCGGTCCTGCGGGCTGGCTGGTAATGGCAAGTGGCATGTTCAGGGGTCTCCGTAAGACGATGGATGGCTGGTCCTAGCGCGATGCCTGCACAGCGCGGGCGCGCTCCAGGTGGAGCACGGCAGCGTCCAGCAGCGGGTCGCCGCCGGCCTGGATGGAGGCGGTGAAGGCCGCGTCCACGGGCACGCGCAGGCGCGGGGTCACGCCTTGGGCCTGTGCGGCGGGGTTGTTGCCGCCAGCGGGGCCGGTTTCTGCGAGCAGGGGGACTTGCACGATGAAGCCGGCCGGCAGGTGCACGCGCGTGGCGGGGCCGGTGGCGCCAGCCGTGGCGCTGGTGGCGACGATGTCGGCACGTTGGCTGTGCTGCAGCCAGGCGGCGAACAGTTCGCAGGGGCCTGCGCAGCCCGGGCCGGTGAGCACGGCGATGGGGGCCGTGAAGGGCGTGCCCGAGGCGGCCAGCGGCAGCTGGGCCGGAAGGCCCAGGCCGCCACGGCTGCGCCAGACGCGGGCGGCGGGGTCGAACAGGCGCTGGGCGGCGTCCTGCATGCGCAGCGGCTTGTCGCGTGTGTAGAGCGAGGCCAGCATGTGGGGCAGCAGCTGGTAGGCGTCGTCGCCCCGGTGGGCGCGCAGGTCGATGACCAGGCCCGTGACCCTGGCCTGGGTGGCTGCGGCCAGGGCGCCCTCCCAGCGGCTGAGCTGGCCGGTGGCGCCGTCGGCAAAGCTGTCGAGGGCGATGTAGGCCAGGTTGCCGCCCTGGGCGCTGCGCAGCAGGAAGGAGGCGAGGGCGGGCTCGGCCGCAGGCAGGGCCGTGGTTGCGGCGGGGGCGGCGTCCAGGCGCAGGGTCTGTTCCTGGCTGGCCGGGGGCGCGCCGGCTGCGGTGCGCAGGCTCAGCGTGGCGGGCGTGCCCAGGTCCAGCGCCAGCAGGTCGGCGCGGCGGGCTTCGGCACCGGCGCGCAGCGAGGCGGGGGCAATGCGGTCCAGGTAGCGGGTGGGGCTTTCCCCTTCGATGGCGAGGATGTCGCTGCCGGGCTGCAGGCCCGCCTTGGCGGCGGCAGAGCCTGGCGCCACGCCGGTGATGGCGATGCGGCCGTCCTCGCGCAGCCAGGTGCGCGGCATGGGCAGGTTGACGCTGCCGCGTGCCAGCAGCTGCGGGGACAGGCCCCGGTCTGTGCGGGCAGGCCAGGCCTGGCCGCCGGGCAGCAGAACGCGGTACTGGCCATCGCCCAGGCGCTGCCCCATTTCTGCCAGGGCCTGGGCCTGTGCGGCGCTGTCGCCGCGCTCGGCGGCGGTCTGCAGGCGCTGGCCGTAGTCGGCACGCAGCTTGCCGGCATCAAAGCCGCTGGCAGCGGCCAGCGGGTGGCGCTCGGCAATGAGGCCGATGAGGGCCTGGGCCGCATCGCCCGCGCCCAGGCGGGACAGGTCGATGTCCTGCGCGGGCTGGACGGCATGGAAGGCCAGGGCGATTTCCCGGGCGCGGTCGAAGCGCAGGCCCTGCGGCTCCAGCGTGACCACGGTGTAGCCGCGCGGCAGGGTGACCATGGGGTCGTCGGCGGTGAACAGGCGTCCGTCGGCGCCAAAGCCGGAAGGGAAGCGCTGCGTGGCATCGCTGGCCCAGACCAGCAGCTTGCCGCCCGTGGGCTCCAGGATGTCGCCGCTTTGGCGCGGCCATTCGGTGCGCACCGAGCTGGCGCGCAGCATGGCGTGCTGCTCTATGGCGTCCAGGCTGCGCCGGCCCGCGCGCTGGGGCACGTCGGCATGGACGGACAGGGCGAAGATGCGCACGCCCCGGCCCCCGGGGCGGGCACGGCCGGTGGACAGGTCATAGGTCGTGCCGTCGGGGTCGCCGGGCAGTTCGATGGCCACGCCGGTGCTGTCGCCGCGCGGCAGGGCCAGCCATTGCGACTTGGCCGGCGCCACATGGGCGGCCTGGCGCTGCACGAGGTACGGCCCCTGGTCCATGAGCGCGACCACGGCCTGGCCGCGCCGGGCGCTGTCCGTCCAGGCGTCGCCCAGCACGGCCATGACGCGGCGTGGGCCGCCCTGGTCGTCCTGCACGGGGGCGGCGCCGGAGGGCGCCGACTGTGCCGCCTCGGGCTGGGCCTGGTTGCGGTCCCACCAGGCACGGGCCTCGCTGGCGGCGCCGGTGGCCGCGTTGGTGGCCGTGCTGGCCGCGCTGCGGCCGGCCTCCAGCGCCTGCTGGCCGGCTGTGGCGGCGCCCGAGGCCCGCTGCACGGTGTCGGCGGCCTGGCCGATGGCGCCCAGGTCCAGCGCCTGCGCAGCCGGGGCGGCCAGCAGAGCTGCTGCGATCACTGCCGTGGCGGCGCGTGGCAGGCGGTGCCTTCTCATGCCGGCTCCGCAGCGCGGGTGCGCACGTCCAGCGTGAAGTCGTCGCCGCTGGCGCCGGCATGCAGGCTTTGCAGTTCCTGGCCTTGCACGGTGGCCTGCAGGAAGTGGGTAGCCATGCGCGGCAGCAGGTTCTGGGTGAGGATGCCGTCCACCATGCGCGCGCCCGATTCGACCTCGCTGCAGCGGCGGCGCACCAGGTCCACGGCGGCTTCATCGAAGCTGAACTGCGCGCCGTGGCGTTCCTCGATGCGCCGCTGGATGCGCAGCATCTGCAGCCGGATGATCTGCTCCAGCATGGCGTCGGAGATGGGGTAGTAGGGCACCACCGTCAGGCGGCCCAGCAGCGCGGCAGGGAAGGTCTGCAGCAGCGGCTGGCGCACGGCCTGTGCCAGGCCTTCCGGCGTGGGAGCCAGGTCCGGGTCGCGGCACATGTTGGCGATCAGGTCCGAGCCCACGTTGGAGGTCAGGATGATGACGGTGTTCTTGAAGTCGATGTAGCGGCCCTCGCCGTCTTCCATCCAGCCTTTGTCGAAGACCTGGAAGAACATCTCGTGCACGTCGGAGTGGGCCTTTTCGATTTCATCGAGCAGGACCACGCTGTAGGGGCGGCGGCGCACGGCCTCGGTCAGCACGCCGCCTTCGCCGTAGCCCACGTAGCCGGGCGGCGCGCCCTTGAGGGTGGAGACGGTGTGCGCCTCCTGGAACTCGCTCATGTTGATGGTGATGAGGTTTTGCTCGCCGCCATACAGGGCTTCGGCCAGGGAGAGGGCGGTTTCCGTCTTGCCCACGCCCGAGGGGCCGGCGAGCAGGAAGACGCCGATGGGCTTGCCCGGATCGTCCAGCCGCGCGCGGGAGGTCTGGATGCGGCGCGTGATGGCCTCCAGGCCGTGGCGCTGGCCGATGACGCGCTTCTCCAGCGTGTCTGCCAGCGAGAGCACGGACTGCACCTCGTCACGCACCATGCGGCCCACGGGAATGCCGGTCCACTCGGCCACGACGGCTGCGACCACGCCGGCATCGACCACGGGCTGCAGCAGCGGGGAATCGCCCTGCAGCTCGGCGAGCTGGCGGCGCAGCGCTTCCAGCGAGGCCACGCTGGGGGGCTCGGCAGGTTTGGTTGAGGTGGCTTCGGCGGCCGTTTCCGGTGCCGCAGCGGACGGGTCTGCGGCGGCGCCGGTGGAGAAGACGGGCGGCTTCAGGCCCATGAGGGCGGCCTCGGTTTCCAGGATGCGGCGGGCCAGCGCGCTTTCCTGGCCAAAGCGTTCGGCCAGCGTGGCCTGGCGCTCGCGCAGGCCGGCCAGGTCGGTTTCCAGCGCCTGCAGGCGCTCGGCCGTGGGCAGGCCGAGGGCGGCCTCGCGCAGCAGCACTTCCTGCTCTACGCCCAGGGCCTCGATGCGGCGCTGCACGGCTTCCAGCTGGGCGGGCGTGGCATGCAGGGCCATGGCCACGCGCGAGCAGGCCGTGTCCAGCAGGCTGACGGCCTTGTCGGGCAGCTGGCGCGAGGGAATGTAGCGGTGCGACAGGCTGACGGCCGCGGCCACGGCGTCTGCGGCAATGCGCACCTGGTGGTGGTTTTCCAGCTTGGCGGCCACGCCGCGCAGCATGTCCACGGCGCGGGGCTCGTCGGGCTCGTGCACCTGCACCAGCTGGAAGCGGCGGGTCAGGGCCGGGTCTTTTTCGATGTATTTCTTGTACTCGGCCCAGGTGGTGGCGCCGATGGTGCGCAGCGTGCCGCGCGCCAGGGCGGGCTTGAGCAGGTTGGCGGCATCGCCGGTGCCGGCCTGGCCGCCCGCGCCCACCAGGGTGTGGACTTCGTCGATGAAGAGCACGACGGGCGTGGTGCTGGACTGCACGGCGTCCAGCAGGCCGCGCAGGCGGTTCTCGAACTCGCCCTTCATGCTGGCGCCGGCCTGCAGCAGGCCGACGTCCAGCACGCGCAGCTCCACGCCCTGCAGCGGCGGCGGCACATCGCCCTGGGCGATGCGCAGGGCCAGGCCTTCGACCACGGCGGTCTTGCCCACGCCGGCCTCGCCCACCAGGATGGGGTTGTTCTGGCGGCGGCGCAGCAGGATGTCCACCATCTGGCGCACTTCGTCATCGCGGCCCGTGACGGGGTCCAGTTCGCCCGCCTTGGCGCGGGCCGTCAGGTCCACCGTGTACTGCTGCAGCGCACCGCCCTGGCCGGGCGCGGTGCCCGTGGCCTGGCTGGCTTCGCCCGGCGTGCCTTCCAGCCCGCTGCCATCGGCCGCGCGCATGCGTGCCTCGGGCGAGTCGGGCAGCAGGCGGGCGAAGGCGTCGCTGAGCGCGGGCTCGGAGATCTTGTCGAATTCGCGCGAGATGGAGCGCAGCTCATTGGCCAGCGAGCGCGTGCGCACCATGCCCGACAGCAGATAGGCGCTGCGGATCTGGCTGTCGTTGAACATCAGCGTGGCATAGACCCAGCCGCGCTCGATGGCGGTCTCTATGTGCTCGGAGAAGTCGCTGATCGAGGTGGCGCCGCGCGGCAGCTGGTCCAGGCGGCGCAGCACATCGGCGGCCAGGCGGTCGGAGGCGATGTCGAAGTGGCGCAGGATGCGGATCAGGTCGCAATCGTTTTCCTGCAGCAGCTGGTGCAGCCAGTGCACCAGCTCCACATAGGGATTGCCGCGCAGCTTGCAGAACACGGTGGCGCCTTCCAGCGACTTGAACAGCAGCGGGTTGAGCTTGCCGAAGAGGGATTGGCGGCTGATTTCTGTCATGGGTCTTGGGTGCTTAAAAAGAAGGGATCAATGGGCGGTAGGAATTGCCGGCTAGCGTTGGGGGCGGACTTCGACCTTGCGGCCCTTGGCCTGGCACTGCGCCAGCAGCCGGTCGACCCAGGCGCGTTCGACGAGGAAGCTGCTGCCGGTGATTTCCTGCGCCGTTTCACGGACGTCGGCGGCGAGGTGGATGGCCTTGGCTTCGGACAAGGCATCGCCATCCCATTGCGCTTCATCCGGCGATGGTTTGGCGGTGAAGCGGCGCTGCCCCAGATTGGCGATCTGGCCGCCTTCCAGCCAGACCATCCAGACCGACGAGCGCGCAGGGACTGCGCTGCGGTTGTGCTGTTGCACGAAGCAAAAGCGCTGGAGGGCTGAAGGCTTTCCGGGGCCAGTCGATGCCTGGCGGCTCTTCAAATAGATACGCAGGGCGGCTGGAGAAGGAATCAGGGATTGCGCCGGACGCGAGAAATCGGAAGCCCGCCCGCTTTCAGGCGCTGCCAGCAAAGGCAGGGCCGACCCCGCCAGGGTGGCCAGCAGACACCTTGCGAGCAGGCGACGGCCTTGCCTGACACGGCATGGGCCGGGAAAGCGGTTGCGTCCGATATGCGGCATGCGGCTATCGGGCAGGAGTCACTTTGATGGTGCGGCCCTTGGCCTTGCACTGCGCCAGCAGCATGTCCACCCAGGCGCGTTCGACGAGGAAGCTGCTGCCGTAGATTTCCTGGGCCGTTTCCCGCACGTCGGTCGCGAGCTTGATGGATTTCATTCTTGCCAGGCTTTCACCATCCGCTTTGGCGTCTTCTTTCGTCAGCGTTTTTGGCGAATAGAGATGCCAGCCCATATTGACGATCTCGCCGCCATTGAGCCAGACCATCCACACGTTCGGCTCGGGATCGGACGGATGGTCGGGACGCTGCTGCACGAAGCAAAAGGTATTGCTCTGGCGGGCTCTTTGGGTTTCCCAGACTTCATCCTTGAACTTCAGGTATTGCCGCAGCGCAGTCATGGACGCGACTCTTTCCTGCGCAGGCCGAGAGTAGTCGGCAGCCGTCGGCTGGGTTTGCTGGCTGCTGATTTCAGCCGGCGATGCCGGGGGCGGCGATGATTCGGAGGCTTGGGCACCTATCAAGCAGGCGCTCACTGCAATGGCAGTGGCAAGGCTGGCCATTGGGAAATGGCGATGCGGTTTCAAAGCGCTTGATCCGGTATGGGTTGGTGACATGGAGTGCCCTCCTTGGTTTTCGATGTGTTTGGGGATCAGTCGCGTTTGCGCAGCCGGGCATGTGTGTAGAACATGTTTCTAGCCAGCGCGGCGTGCTGAATGAAGTCGGCACCGGGAGAGCTGGATTTCGCAGTTCTCCAGGCGAACAGGCCTGTGGGGGTAGGGTCTGGCGGCACCGCGCCGGTGGCAACGTCCAGGGCCGCCTGCACAAAGTCCAGATAGGCCTTGCGTTTGGGATGCAGGCCGTTGTTGGCGTTGTCCACATAGTCGCGGAGGTTCTTGGCAATGTCGGGACCCAGCTTCGGATAGACGTTGAAGCCATGGAATTGGACCGATCCCCGGTCATCCGCCATGACGATGTCCTCGACGCTGGTGGCACCGCGGGCCATGAAGTCTTCAGGCTTTCCGCTTTTCAAGCGGTTCTCGATGACTCGGCGCATCCATTGCATTCCGGTTTTCACGTTGTCGAGATTCCAGGCCAGTGAGGTGTCGCCCGGCGAGACGCTTTCCGCCAGGAACAGCCTTGCCAGCATCCCCTCCGTCGTGCTCTCCGCAGGCAGCGAAATGCTCTTCTCCACCTGCACGGTGATGGCTGCGGGCATGACGCTGAGCCCGCTTCCCTGCACCGCCACGATGCTGAGCTTGGTGAGCCCGGGCTGCTGCGCCACGAAGTCGAATTGCCAGCTGTCGGCGCGGGCGTTGTGTACGGGGGGCTGGGCCGCAAGAATGCTGTGCGCATCGATCCTGGCACCCAGCTTGTAGGCCTTTGCGACGGCCTCAATCTTGACGCGCAGGCGGTTGCCCTCGACCAGCGTCAGCGTGGAAGGAACCGGTGCGTTGTGCGGGAACTTGATCTGTACGGTGGGCATGTGTGCGAGCAGGGAAGTGGTGATTCAGTGGTTCGGTGATTCAGTGGCTCGAGGACTGGGGCCGGGGCCGGGGCGCCGGCCCCGCACGGGCTGGCGGCGCTGGCGCAGCCAGGCTTCGGGGTCCAGGCGGAAGTCGCGCGCGTCCTGTGCGGGCTCGGCGTGGGTGAGCCAGGTGGTCCAGCCCAGCTGGGTGCTGCTGCCCAGCCGGGCGGCAGGCACTTCCTGGCGGCGCAGCACCAGCACATAGTCCCAGGCGTATTCAATGCCCAGGTAGTTGCGCACCCAGTCCACCAGGGTCTGGAACAGTGCGGCCTGGGGCAGCAGCTGCTGGTACTGCTCCAGGCCCAGCGGGCCGAGCACCAGGCGGAACTTGCTTTGCGCATCGGGCACGCGCGAGCCCACGACGGCATCCACTCCCAGGCGCGAGTTGCAGGGGCGGCTTTGCAGCCGGGTCTGCTGCCCGGGTTCCAGCTCCAGGTGGTGCAGGCAGTTTTCTTCCAGCCGCACGGGGATCTGGAAGTAGTGCGACAGGGCCTGGCACAGGCCTTCGGGATTGCGTGTCCAGCGGGTCAGGTGGCCGGCCATAAAGCGCTTGGCGTGGTCGGGCACGTCGTCGCGTGTGCGCTGGCTGGGCAGGCCGGTGCCGATGAAGCTGTCTATGTAGCGGCCGAAGGGGTCCTCGCCGGGGCGGTCCAGCGATGCCGTGGGCTGGGCGTCCGACCAGGCGCGGAACAGCAGCAGCAGCATGCGGTGGTGAAAGATGTCGGAAAAACGCGCCAGCGTGGCGTCGTCATGCTGGCGCAGGCGCTCGCGCACGTATTCGGTGATGTGCGTGGGCAGCGGTCCGTTGGGGCCGTAGAGGCCGAAGTTCCAGACCGTCATGCGCTCGGGCTCGCCGGCGCGCGAGGGCAGGATCTCGGCGATGGTGGCGGGCGCGAAGGCCAGCGACGGGTCCTGGCCCAGGCGCAGCGGTTCGTCCTTGGGGCGCGTGGCCTGGCCCAGGCGCGGCAGGCCGGGGTGGCGCGCCTGCAGGTAGCGCAGGCTGTGCATCAGGTCGAACTGGTAGGGCCTGGCGCTCAGGCGCTGCCAGAACAGGCGCGCCCGAGCGTCCTCGGACGCGTTCGCCTGCACGGTGGGCAGCTCCGGGTCCTGATCGGGCACCGGCTGGGCAAGGGGAGCGTGCGCGGCGTTGCTCATATGCCGGGCCGTTGTCCGGGGCGTGGCGCCCAGTGCGCGACGGGGCCGCGCTGGCGAGAGTGCAGCTGCAGCTCGGTGAAGCTGTTGACGCCCACGTGGCGGGCAAAGAACCGCTCCAGCATGTTGGCCAGGGGCCAGGGGCTGACACCGGCCATGGCCGGCTCGTCCACGCTCAGGTGCACGCCCACGCCGCGCCCGTAGACGAGCTGGCGGTGCTGGGGCAGGCGGCGCGTGATGGGTTCGATGCGCATGCCCTGGATGGCGGCGATCTGTCCGGCCAGTTGGTGGTTGCCCAGGTCCAGGTACAGGCGCAGCAGCTCTTGCAGCGTGGCCGCGCCTTCCTCGTCGGACAGGTCGGTCATGGCCAGGTAGTTCAGGCTCAGGTGGGAGATCAGCCGCCAGGTGAGGCCGCCATCGGCCACGGCCGGTATCGGGGCGCTGGGGCCGGCGATGACGCGGGCCCAGTCCACCGGTGCCGACTCCTGAAGGGCAAAGTCGCCGCCCGGCTGGTTGACGCGCATGAGCAGGGGCAGGTCGCGGTTGGTGCACAGGGTATGCATGGACAGCTGCTTGAGCTCGTCGGAGAACGGCGCCTCGCGCTGGTCCACCAGCGAGATGAAGACTTCCGAGCCCAGGTACTGCGTGCGCGGGCCGCTGCGCAGGCTGCGTTCGGAAAACAGCCGGGGCTCGCGCCGCGTGGTGAAGTAGGCCTGCTCGGTGGAGTGCAGGCCGTGAGTGGATGCGTACAGCGGCGCAAATTCACGGTCCTGCGTCTTGCCTTCGTGGTGGCCGGTGACGGCCTGCACGCCGTAGACCTCGAAGTCCAGCGGCCGCATGCGGTCGGCAACAACGTGGTATTCGTGCACGTTGGAGGCCACGTGCAGGCGGTCCGCCGTGTACTCGAACAGGTTGATGGCTGGAATGCAGTGCATCAGCAGCTTGGCCGCGTCGATCTGCGGCTCCAGCGTGGGCGCGGCGCGGCGCAGCAGCAGCGTGATGCCCACGCCGTCGTGGGCAATGCGGCGCATGCTGCGCGACAGGCCGTTGATCGAGAAGAACCGCTGCCGCGCGGGAAACGCGAAGTACTCGTGCAGCAGCCGGTGGCCCTGGAAGGCGCGGTGCGAATAGGGAATCAGGGCCTGTTCGCTGTCATGGCCCTCGGCGCGCAGCGCATCGGGCGGGAGCACGTCCCAGACCTGGCGCGGGTCCTGCGGGTGGTGGACCACGATGGCCAGCGTCTGCGTGTGGATGAGCTCCTGCAGATGGGAAGCGACGACGTCGCCCGCATGGATGTACACCCACAGCTGGTCCAGCGCCACCTGCATGCACTGCGAGGCATCCAGCGTGGCCAGCTGCAGCCGCAGGTGGCCGCCGGCCTCGCCCAGCTGGGGCACCAGCGCATGGGGCAGGTCCAGCGCCGGGCCGCCCAGGCGGGCCTGGCGTATCTCCAGCGGCCACAGCGTCAGCGGCCCGCCGGTGCGGAAATCGCAGATGGTCTGCTCTTCCTGCACCTTGTGGGTGCGCAGCACGCTGCCCGAGGGCAGGGTGAATCCATCGACCAGGTTGCCTTCCTTGGCACTGGGCTTGAGCTGGACCACCACCATGGATGGCGTGGGCGCCAGGTAATGGGGGCAGACCATTTCCAGCATGCGCTGGGACAGGCGCGGGAACTCCGCGTCCATCTTCAGCTGGATGCGTGCGCTCAGAAAGCTGAAGCCCTCCAGCAGGCGCTCCACATAGGGGTCGGCCACATCGGTGTCGTGCAGCGACAGACGGCCCGCAACCTTGGGAAAGGCGGCAGCGAACTCGGCGCCCAGCTCGCGCAGATAGGCCAGTTCGCGGTTGTAGTACTCGACGAGGCGGGGATTCATGGTGTGTGTGGCGGCGTCCGGGCTCAGGCCCTGAGGTTTTGCAGCGAGACCTGGCCCGTCTCCAGGTCCAGGCTGGTCTTGAGCAGCAGCTCCAGCGGATAGGGCATGGACCAGAACTGGCAGCGGATCTCGAACTGCAGCGTGTTGTGGTGGTTGAGCTGCTCGGTGGAGGCCAGCAGCGTCACGGCCAGCGTCTTGGGCAGGATGCGCGGCTCGAAGGCCAGGATGCTTTCGCGGATGCTGCGTTCCACATGGCCCCAGTCCAGCTCGGACAGCAGCTGGCCGGCCAGCGGCGGCATGCCGTAGTTGATGACCGAGCGCTGCACATGCTCCAGCCCCTCCATCTCCACGTGGTCCCAGGCATCGCGCGCATTGAGCAGCCAGCCCAGGTCGCGCAGCAGGGCCTCGCGCAGGCGGGATTCGTTCACGAAGACCGCATCGGGCCGCTCGGTGCGCAGATGGGGCTCATGGTCGGTCAGCCGGTCCAGCAGGGCGGGCTGCAGCCGGTCCTTGGCTGCGGTCGCCTGGTTCTGGCGCGTGCGCAGCGTGGGCATGGGGTTGAGGGGACTGGGGCGCATGCAGGGTCCTCAAGGGCCAGTGCGGCCCGAATCGGCCAGTGGGTTCTCGGGCTCCTTACCTTTCAGTGCAGGGTCCTTGCGACAGGCTGAGAGAGGCCGTGCACGTGCAGAGAAGATCTGCACGATCTGCTCTTTGCCATTGTCAGTGGACACCTTCAGGCAGGCGCAGCCATAACCGGCACTGCCATGACTTGTGCGCACCCAGTCACGGTCCGTGAAATGCGGCCATTCGCCGCGCGCCTGGTGGCCGCCCTGCTGGCCGATGGTCCATTCGGCCTGGCTGTCGGTCAGCGATGCATTGCCCGGGGTGGGGTTGTCGAACCAGCCACAGCGCATGGCATTGGACGGGCCGGGGCCGGCAGCTGATGCAAGCCATGGGCCCACGCACATTACGGCGGCCAGCAGAATGCGCGGGCAGCGAAGAGTGGCCGGGAACGGGGTGGCACTTGCTTTTGGCATTGTCTTGTCCTTCATGGCGTGGCGGTGGCTGCCGGTTTGAGGACGCGGGCCTCCAGGAGGATGGCCTGGAACTTGGTGGCGATGGCTGCGATGTCGGTGGCATGGTCGCTGCCGTTGACCATGCGCCGCGCACCGACGTAGTCCGTGGCACTGCCCAGGAAGAACTGACTGAAGCGTCGCCCGTTGGCAAAACCTTCCCCGGTGCGCATGCCATGTGACATGAGGGCGTAGGCCACCTCGGGTGTCTTGACCAGTTCGGGGTCCAGCAACAGGCCCATGCCTCGGCCCACGGCCACGCCAGCGGCTGCATAGTTGGACCACCAGGTGAGCTGGACGTAGCCGCGCCCGTAGAACGCCTGCTCGGCACCGTCGTCCGTTTCGTAGGCCTTGACGGCGGCGCCGCCATCCTTGGTGCCCATGACCGCCTTGGCCTGGCGGGGCGTCACGGAGCCATTGGGAGAGACGTAAAACTGGTCTCCATCCTGTTCGGTGATGCGTATCCTGCCGTCAGGCTGCATCTTGATCTTCACGGGCTCGTGATAGCGCCGCCCCTTGCCCTTACCCGCCTCGTTGACAGGCGCCATGGTCATCAGCCATTTGCGCTCGCGCACGACGATGGGGCGCTTGTGCTTGTCCAGAAGCGGCTGACCCTTCTTGTTGACTGCGATCCGTTCCACACTGGTCGGAGAGGTCGTCTCCCACATCACGGTAGCCAGCATGTAGGCCGCGTAGCGGATGTCGTTGATGCCGGGGTCCTTTTCGATCATGCCCAGCAGTTGGGCGGCGGCAGGAATGGCAGCGGCATCGAACCGCGCGTCCTTGCCGAACTGCTGCATGAATTCGCGCTGGAACACCGCGCGGTCGTAAGTGCCTGCGTATTGGAAGCTGGGTGTAGTCTTGTTGGTCATGCGTGTCGATATGGATAGGCAGTCATTGGGACAGGCCAGATCAGCCGACGGTCTCCAGCGCCAGCTGGCGCACCTGCAGCATGGGAAAGTCCTCGGAGTCGGTGACCCAGGTGCGCTGGCCGTGGCCGGCCACGTGGCCCGAGGATTCGTCAGGCTCGGAGGAGCCTGAGTCCAGCGGGCTCCACTGCGTGCGGCGCGACATGCGGACGGCGTCGTCATCGCCGGGCGCCAGCGGATAGCGCGCGGGCATGAAGCCCTGCAGCGCGCCGCCCTCGCGCAGCGTGACCTCGCAGGGCAGCCAGATCAGGTCGCGCAGGTCCTGCACGGGCTCGAAGCCGATCTGTGCAATGGCGTCGAAGGGCAGCCAGTAGTAGCTGCCGTGGGCCAGCAGCTCGCAGACAGGGCCGAGGCGGGTATCGCTGTCGGCCAGCCATTCGAAGCGGTGCTCGCCCATGTGGCCGGCCGTGGCGGGCGCCTCGTCCAGGGCGCGGGCGCGCAGGTCCTGGGCAGCTGCTCCTTCATGGGCCAGGGCGTCGATCAGGCAGGCCAGCCATTGCGCGGGCTCGCCCATGAGAAAGGGCTTTTTCTTGCCGGCGAAGACCTCGGCGCGCAGCACCTCGCAGCGGATGGCCTCGCGGTAGGCGCGCGCCATGGGCTCGCACGAAGGGTCGAGCTGCGCGCACAGCTGCAACTGCTCCAGCGCCTTTTGCCATTCGCCCAGCACGCACAGCAGCTGGAAGTAGTAGACGCGCAGGGGCGCCGAGGCCGGGGCCTGGCGGATCTGGTCCTTCAGGGCCTTGAGTTGCTCGTCCAGGGAAAGCTGTGAGGTGAAGCTGGGCAGGGGCATGGTGAAAACGCAGGAAAAAGAGAGGGGCGGGGTGCGGCTGCGCCCCGGTCAGTCGTCGTAGGAGCGGCAGCCCCAGCGCACGGCGTCGGGCGCCTCGCCGGCCACATGGCCGATGACGATGCGCGGTGGCGTCTCGTCCAGGCCCTTTCTGAGCGGCATGGCGCGTGCGTACTGGGCGGGCAGCTCGCCAAAGCCTTCAAGATCCCAGCTGCTGCGCGCCTGCGGCCGGGCCTTGGTGCGCTGGACCAGCGCCTGCAGGCTGCCCGTGGCGCGCGCCGCGACAATGCTGCCACTGCCGCCGCGCACGGTGATGGAGGACACCTGCGTGCCATCGATCTCCAGCGGCGTGGCAAACAGGTAGAGCAGGTCCAGGCTTTCGCCGGGCGCGCGGTCCACCACGGTCACGCCCTGCGCGCGCAGGCGCTGGGCCAGCGCTTCGTCGCGGCCATCGGGAAACTCGATGCGGCAATGCAGGGCGTCGGTGAACAGGGTGGAGATGTCCGCTGCCGCTGCCGCCGTCGTTGTCGTGGCGGGGGCGGCCTGCACCGTGGCGCAGGCCGTGCCGGCCAGCAGCAGGGTGAAGAAGGTTTTGGAACAGGCGTTCATGGCGTGGCTCAATGGGCGCATCAGGCTCATCAGGGATGGCGGTAGATCTTGAAAGCGGGCTTGTGGGTGCGGTAGCCGGGGCCTGCCCAGAAGCCGTTCTGCTTGAAGTCCGAGATCCAGACGCTTCCGTCGAACATCTGCATGTGGCCGGCGGGCGAGGAGGTGAAGCCCTGCATCACCGCCACATCGCCTTTCTTGTAGCCACCTTCGGGCATGGCGTCGTAGCGTGTGAAGCCGGCGGCCACCAGGCTGGTGCCGTAGTCCTTGGCATCACGCGTGCGCTGCAGTGCGATGCCGCCAGCGCCGATCGCATCGCGCACATAGCGCGCGCAGTAGCCGGCAGAACTGGCGCGGGCATTGGTCTGCAGGGTGGCGACGGCGTTGTCTACATTCCAGGGCATGAAAAGCCTCTCTGAGTTGGGTCCTGGAGGGGAAAGCTTCTCCAGGCCTGTTTCTTGTTATGGGGCCTGGCCCTGGTGCGAGCGTGTCGGCACCAGGAGCCAGGTGGACGGACAGTCTTACTTCGCGCCCTGCTTCACGGAAGGCAGCTTGGACACCAGGCGCAGCGACACCGTCAGGCCTTCCAGCTGGTAGTGGGGGCGCAGGAAGAACTTGGAGGTGTAGTAGCCGGGGTTGCCCTCGACTTCCTGCACCTGCACCTCGGCGGCGGCCAGGGGCTTGCGGGCCTTGGTTTCCTGCGAGGAGTTGGCCGGGTCGCCGTCCACGTAGTTCATGATCCAGTCGTTGAGCCAGCGCTCCATGTCGGTGCGCTCGCGGAAGGAGCCGATCTTGTCGCGCACGATGCACTTGAGGTAGTGCGCGAAGCGGCAGCAGGCGAACATGTAGGGCAGGCGCGCCGACAGGTTGGCATTGGCCGTGGCGTCGGAGTCGTAGTACTCGGCGGGCTTGGCCAGCGACTGGGCGCCGATGAAGGCGGCCACGTCCGAGTTCTTGCGGTGCACCAGGGGCATGAAGCCGTTCTTGGCGAGCTCGGCCTCGCGGCGGTCGCTGATGGCGATTTCCGTGGGGCACTTCATGTCCACGCCACCATCGTCGGTGGGGAAGGTGTGGGCCGGCAGGTTGTCCACCGCGCCGCCCGATTCCACGCCGCGGATGGAGGTGCACCAGCCGTAGTACTTGAACGAGCGGTTGATGTTGACCGCCATGGCGTAGGCCGAGTTGGCCCAGCAGTACTTGCCGTGGTCGCCGCTGTCGGTTTCTTCCTCGAAATCGAATTCATCGACCGGGTTGGTGCGCGCGCCGTAGGGCAGGCGTGCCAGGAAGCGGGGCATGGCCAGGCCGATGTACTTGGCGTCGTCGGACTCGCGCAGGCTGCGCCACGCGGCGTACTCGGTGTTGGTGAAGATCTTGGTCAGGTCGCGCGGGTTGGCCAGCTCCTGCCAGGATTCCATCTGCATGATGGCGGGCGCCGCGCCCGAGATGAAGGGGCAGTGGGCCGCGGCGGCCACCTTGGCCATTTCACCGAGCAGCTCCACGTCCGGCGGGCTGTGGTCGAAGTGGTAGTCGCCCACCAGGCAGCCGAAGGGCTCGCCGCCGAACTGGCCGTACTCCTCTTCGTACACCTTTTTGAAGACGGGGCTCTGGTCCCAGCCCACGCCCTTGAAGCGGCGCATGTTGCGGTGCAGCTCCTTCTTGGAGATGTTCATGACGCGGATCTTGAGCATCTCGTCCACCTCGGTGTTGGTCACCAGGTGGTGCAGGCCGCGCCAGGCGCCTTCGAGCTTCTGGTAGTCGTCGTGGTGGATGATGCGGTTGATCTGCTCGGACAGCTTGCGGTCGATCTCGGCAATGATGGCCTGCACCGTCTGGTAGGCATCGTTGGACAGCGTGATCGCCGAGCCCAGGGCCTGCTGGGCCAGCGTCTGCACGGCCGCTTCCACGGCTTCGCGGGCCTGGTCGGTCTTGGGCTTGAATTCCTTTTGCAGCAGGCTGCCGAATTCGCTGCCGGCCAGCGCCTGGGTCGATTGTTCGAGTTGGGTTGCGGTATTCATGACGTGCTTGCCTTCCTGATGTGCTGCCTCAAGCCTCGGATGCAGGGCCCGAGGCCTGCGGGGCAGTGATATTGGGCGCGGCGGCCAGCGACTTGAGCAGCGCAGGGTCCTTGAGCACCTTGCCGATCAGCTCCTCGGCGCCCTGCTTGCCGTCCATGTAGGACAGCAGGTTGTGCAGCTGGGTGCGTGCCTCCAGCAGCGAGTTGAGCGCGCCCACGCGCCGCGCGATGGCGGCGGGGGAGAAGTCCTCCATGCTCTCGAAGCTCAGGTCGATGTTGAGCTTGCCCTCGCCCGTCAGCGTGTTGTCCACCTGGAAGGCGACGCGGGGCTTGATGGACTTCATGCGCGCATCGAAGTTGTCGATGTCGATTTCCAGGAACTTGCGGTCGGCGATCTCGGGCAGCGGATCGACGGGCTTGCCCGACAGATCGGCCAGCACGCCCATCACGAAGGGGATCTGCACCTTCTTTTCCGAACCGTAGATCTCGACGTCGTACTCGATCTGCACGCGCGGCGCACGGTTGCGCGCGATGAATTTCTGACCACTCTTGCCGGTTTTGGTGAGCGACATGCGGGTGTTCCTTTCAAGAAAAAAATGGGTCGCAGAAGTAAAAAGCCTGGAGTCCCGCCTTGCGGCGGACCGAAGGGCTGAGGGCGCAAGAGGCCGTGTGGAAACAGGTGGACGGGGTGGGTGTCATGGGGCAGCCGGCTCCTTGAAAGCGAAGTCCGGGTCCAGCAGATCCGTGCATTCCTCGCAGTAGAGGTAGGCGATGGAGCGCTTGTTCTCCGTCGTCCCCCAGCCGGTGCCGCTGTCGATGGTCAGATTGACCTGGCGGCCGCCCTTGAAGCGCACGACGGCACGGGCACTGCAGCTACCGGTTTCATAGGCATGCGCGTAATTGAACTGGCTGCTGGACTTGGCGTGGCGCAGGAAGTAGCGCGCGCGCTTTTCGTCAATGCGCAGTGAATCGCAATGGATGCGGGGGTCTTCGCTTTTGGCGGTGCCGTCGCGGATCGTGATGCGCTCGATGGCGTTTGCATGCCGTGCACCGGCATCTGCGAAGGCTGGCGTCGAGAGACCCACGCCCAGGGCCATGAAACAGCATTTGGCCTTCATGTCTGCTGCTCCTGCAGGTGGGCGCCCGTGATCACTTCCACCTGGGCCAGGCTGTCGGGCGACAGTTCGCGCAGGATGTCCATGAAGCCCATGCGCATGAAGCGGGCGGCGCGGCGGATGAGCAGGGGGGCGGGGTTGGAGGGCTCGGTGCGCTCCACGAAGGCGGCGATTTCCAGCAACTGGGCAATCGCCTGTTCGCGGTTGCGTGCCGGGGTGTGGGGGGTGCCGGGCGCGGGCTGGGATGCCAGGCCGTCCCCGGTGCCGGCCTGTGCGGCCGGATCGGTTTCAGCGGCCGTGTCGGCGTCGCCTGTGGACTGGGGCAGCCATTGACCGAGGGCCAGCAGCAGCTGGCGCAGGCCGTCGAGCTCGGGCTGCTGGTGGCTGGGCAGGTGCTGTTCGCAGCAGGCGCGGATCCGGTCGAGTTCCTGCAGCGCGGGGGTGACGGCCAGCAGGGTTTCGTGGCCCTCGGCATGTGCGCGGGCCGAGGCCATGCGCAGCTCGTCGGCGGTCAGGTGCGGCAGGTCCTCGGGCACGTTGCCCCTGGCCATCAGTTCGGCGTCGCGCACGCTGATCTGGCCCAGGGCGCCGCGCAGGAAGTCGGCGTTGCGCAGGTCGCGCACAAAGCCCGTCACGTCCGACAGGGTGCCCAGGGCGTTCATGCGCATGAAGTAGTCGTCGCCGTCCTCGGGCAGGGGGTGGACATGCTCCCAGTGGCGCTCCAGCAGGGCGGCGCACAGCTGCAGGCCCTGCAGCGTGCCGGGCAGGCCGTGCAGGATGGTCCAGGCACGGCACAGCAGCACGGCCACGCGCAGGTCCTTGGTGCGCTGCATCAGGGCCGAGGCCTGGCGCTCCACGTCGCGCCAGTCCGGTGGCTCGGCGGGGATGACGGTGTCGCCGAACTGCTGTTCGACCTTGCCCTGCGCAGCGCTTTCCATGGACTGGAAGTCGTTGTCATAGGTGAGGTCCGGGCCGCAGGGGGGCTCGGCGGAGGTCTCGGTCAGCAGGTCCTGGATATTGGCCATGGGCGGGATTCGATGTGGCTTGGGGTTTGGTGTGCAGGGGCCGTGCGCTCTGTGCGGGTTCAGGCGCCCTTGAACAGCCGGGTGAACAGGCGGCGGTGCAGCACTTCGTGCTGGACCACTTCGTCAGGGGCGTGGCGCGGCGTGGCCGAGATCCACCAGACGGAGGTGGTGGAACCGGGGCGCATGCAGGCGCGCCAGTCCATGCGCGGCAGGCGCGCGGCGTTGCCTTGCGAGGCGCCCATGTCAAGGTCCGCCAGCAGGCTGTGGATGGAGGTGCTGTCCGGCGCGCTGCGCTCCTGCTGGAACGGCCATTGCAGGGTGGCCAGCCGCTCGTCGAGCTGCTGGGCCGACAGGGGCAGGCGTCGCGCGTCGATGAGCGCATCGCGTGCGCCGCTCAGAAAGCGTTCGATGTCCTGGTCCGACGCCGGTATGCCGGAGCTGCCGTCCACCGTGGCCATGATGGCCAGCGGAAAGAGCCTGCCGATGCGGTCGGAGCTGGGGCCGATCACGCCCACCATGGACTGGCCCAGGATGGAGGCAGGGCACAGGAAGAACCACAGCGGCGAGTGCACGAAGCGCGTGGACCAGCCATCGGCCGCATCGCTGCGCAACTGGTCCATGCCGTTGCGCAGCCATTCGTCCCAGCGCATGGTCAGTGCGTGGGGCATGCGCCGGCCGACGAAATCGCCCTGGCTGGGCAGCTTGCCCCACCAGGCGGCGCATGGCCGCTGGACAGTCATGGCGTTCACAGCCGGTCCGGACATTCGAATTCCTCCATGGCCTTGAGCCGGAATGGGTTGAGGACGCTGCTGGTGGTGACTTCCATGCGCAGCTTGCGCCCGTCGATGGTGAAGATGGCCGTGAAGCGCTCGGGCGAGTTGCCCGGCAGGATCTGGGCGCGGTCGAACAGGCGGTGCAGGGCCCAGGGGCCTTCGGTCACGATGCCGGTGTTCTGCGCGCCGGCCGCCGTGATCTGCAGCCGGGCCTGGCCGGTGCCGCGCGTGCCGGGCCAGGAGACGGCCTTGGGGATTTGCGGGCCGTGCTGGTAGCGCACGATCTCGCCGTCCACGTCCAGCACCATCTGGGAGATGGAGGCGTCCATGTCCAGCGGCTTGATCTCCAGCCGGATGCCGGGCGTGTTGCCGCCTGCGCGGAAGAACACGTCGCGGATGGAGGCCGCGCGCTGGAAGGCGGCCAGCGAGGCAGAGCCCCCCACCGGCGTGCCGTCCACACCCTGCTTGAAGGTCCAGGGCACGGTGGAGATGTCCACCATGGTCTGCAGCTGGGTGCGGAAGAACTCGTCCATGGTGCCGCCGGTGGCGAACAGGCGGGCGAAGTCGTCCGTGGTCACGTCGCGCGTGGCGCTGCGCGTGAAGGGGTAGCGGCCCAGGATGGCTCGGCGGCAGAAGTCGCCGATGGTGGCGTTGAGGTTGCCGCCCAGCGTGTTGCGCACGCTGCTTCCCACGAAGGACGAGGTGGAGGTGGCCAGGGCCTCGTACATGCTGTTGAGCGGAGGCGGCACGCGCTTGGCCTCCGAGCGCACCTTCTCCAGCGTGCCGCTCAGCGAGGGAGGCACGCCGCCGCCCTGGATCACCTGCTGGCGCGCCGAGGCGATGACGGCCGCCGCCTCGTTGAGCACCTGCAGGCTGGCGGTGATGGGCGCCGGGCCCGAGCCGTTGCTGGTGGCAAGGCGCCGGTATTCGCGGAAGCGGAAGTCCACGATGTCGGCCTCCAGCGTGCCGGTGGCCAGCATGCCGCCCACGTTCAGCGGCTTGCCGGTCAGGCGGCTGAGCTGTTGCTGTTCCTCGCGGATGCGCTGCAGTTTCTCGCCCAGCCAGCTGCTGGTGCTGCCCGAGCTGCCGCCTTCCTGCTGGTCCGGGCGGCGGGCCAGCGTGGTCTCGCGGGCCACGGCGCGGATGAACTGCTCCAGGCTGGAGTTGGCGGACGAGTACAGGCGGGCCTGCTCGCCGGCCTGCTCCAGCGAGGCCGTGCGTATGGGGCGGATGTCGGCCAGGAAGGTTTCCCACAGGCGCGCGTACTCCATCAGGTACAGGCGCTTGACCTCGTTGGCCAGCTGGCCCGTGAGCACTTCCTGGGCCACGCTGCGCCGGCCTTCGGCCTGGCCCAGCACCCAGGTTTCCTCCTTGGCCAGCAAGGTGGTGACCTTGGGCAGCTCGTGCAGGAAGAGGCCGTGGTAGCCGTCATAGGTGAACAGGCCGCTGATGCCCTGGGTGAGCGGCTTGCCGCTGGCACGCGCAAAGACCTGGGGCGCCTCGGGTCCGCTGGCACGCACCACGCTGAAGTCGGGCGGCAGCTTGTCGCCGGTGTTCAGCAGCTGCTTGAGGCGGCTGTAGGCACGCTGGGCGGGCGACATCTGGGCCAGGCGCTGGCGCACTTCGGCGACCAGGTTGGCGTCGATGGGCTGGGCGGAGACCACCACGCGGCCGTCGATGAGGCGGTCCAGGTGCTCGGACAGCTGGTCCACCAGGCCGGCCTGCACCAGATGCTGGGGCAGGGTGTTTTCCCAATCGCTGCGCAGCCAGGCCTTGACGAAGGTGGCGTCGAAGTGGTCGGGCTCGTAGAGCATGAGATAGGCCTTGAGCGTTTCGTAGCTGGCCTCGGGGCTGCCGGTGCTGACCTGGCGCAGCGAGCGCGCGACATGGCTGCTCAGGCGCGGCAGCCAGGCGTCTTCCAGCAGGCGCAGGTAGGTGGCGTGGGCGGCCGTCTGCACCTTGGGCACCTGCAGCAGGCCCCAGCGCCAGCCCAGCGGGGCCGATTCCTCGAAGCGGCTGCTCTGCGCCACGCGCGCCGCGTGGTTGAGCATGGGCACCAGGGCGACCACGTTGTCGGGATCGGTGGCCTTGGATTCCTCCACGGCCTGGCGCAGCGTGCCGGCGTTGTCGGCCACTTCGTTCAGGTAGCGCTGGTTGTTCTCGTAGCTCAGCGTCCAGGCCAGGGCCGCGCCGCCCAGGGCCAGCAGCAGGGCGCACAGGCCGGCGGCCTGCATCAGGCGCAGCTGGCGCTCTTTCTTGGCGTTGCGCCCGGTCAGGCCGGACTCGTTGAACATCACGTCCTTGAACAGCGACTCCAGGAAGTAGCTGCGGCCCTGCTGGGGCACGGCATCGGCCGGCAGGCGGCCGCGCAGCGCAAAGCGGCGCGACAGGGCCGACATCACGCGGTCGAAGGGCATGCCCTCCTGCGTTCCGCTGGTGAAGTAGACGCCGCGCAGCAGCGGCTTTTCCTTGAAGCGCGAGGCGGAGAACGCCGCATCCAGCGTGTCGCGCACCACGTCCTTGAGGCCGGCAAACTGCTGGGGCAGGGCGTAGAGCAGGCTGCGGCGCGCAAGATCGGGCTCGGTCATCAGCCGCTGGGGCAACAGGCGGTTGATCTGGGCGACCAGGGCGTCGAATTCCTCCATGTACAGGGCGCTGGCGGCCTGCGGGTCGCTGGCGGGCGAGCGCTGGGTCTTTTCGTCATAGGGGTAGGTGAAGCCCCAGACCTGGGCGCGCTCCTCGCGGCTCATGGCGCCGAAGAACTCGTTGAAGCCCGCCAGCAGGTCGCTCTTGGTGACCAGCACGTAGACGGGAAAGCGGATGGTCAGCTCCTCGCACAGCTCGCTCAGGCGCAGGCCGATCAGCTGGGCCAGCTGGGCACGCTCGGTATCGCTGCTGCTGAGCAGCTCCTGCACGCTGAGCGTGACGATGACGCCGTTGACCGGCTGGCGTCCGCGAAAGCGCCTGAGCAGTTGCATGAAGCCCTTCCAGGCAGCCTTGTCCTGCTCCGCATCGCTTTCCTGGGTGGTGTAGCGGCCGGCCGTGTCCAGCAGCACGGCTTGGTCGGTGAACCACCAGTCGCAGTTGCGCGTGCCGCCCATGCCGGGGATGGCGCGCTTGCCGAACTGGGCCGCCAGCGGGAAGTCCAGCCCCGAGTTGATCAGGGCCGTGGTCTTGCCCGAACCCGGCGAGCCGATGATCAGGTACCAGGGCAGCTGGTAGATGTAGCGCTTGTTCCAGCGCCCGAACAGGCCGCCTTCGGTCTGGCCGAAGCGGGTCTTGCTCAGCGTGTCCAGGGCTTCCTTGAAGCGGGACTCCAGCTCTGCCACTTCCTCGGAGCCGGCAGCGGGCGTGCCGTCCGCCTCGCGCGGCGAGGTCAGGCGGGACAGGCCGGTCATGAGGTGCTCGTTCATGCGCTGTGCGCGCCACCATTTCAGCAGCAGGCGCAGGAACCAGAGGATGAACAGGCCGGCGATCAACCACCAGCGCACGGTGGGGCTGCCCAGTGGCTGGTAGGGCTGGATGAAGACGAGGGGGCCGACGAACCAGATGAGCAGGCTCAGGGCCACCAGGCCCAGAAGCTCCAGCATGTAGCGGTTGAACAGCCATGAGGCGATGCGACGGATCATGGGGGTCAGTTCCTGGTCTCGGGTGCGGCAGGCAGGGCCTGCAGTTGCTGGTCACGCTGCTGGGGCGCGACCAGCAGGACGATTTCCACCCGCCGGTTCAGCGCCCGGCCTTCGGCCGTGTTGTTGGGGGCGACGGGGTCGCTGTCGGCACGGCCCTCGGCATGCAGGCGCTGGCGGTCGCGCAGCGAGCCGCCCAGCATCTGGGACACGGCCTGGGCGCGCTCCTGCGACAGGTTCCAGTTGGACGGGAAGCGCGCCGTGCGGATGGGCAGGTTGTCGGTGTAGCCATTGACGATGACCTTGCCCGGCACTTCGTCCAGCGCCGCGGCCACGCGGTGGATGACCTGCACGTAGCGGGGCTTGACGACGGTGGCAGCCGGGTCGAACAGGCCGTCGCCGCGCAGGATGACGGTGCTGCGGTCGGCTTCGTCGCGCACGCTGACCAGGCCTTCGCGGATTTCGGGCTCCAGGAACTGCCGCAGCCGCGGCTTGATGGTGGCCACGGTGGCAGCCGCCGAGGTGCGCGGGAACCGGATCTCGTTGATGGCGGCGAACAGATCATCCGAGCTGTTGGACAGCCGGTAGCTGAACCACAGGTAGATGAAGAACGCCAGCAGCAGCGTGATGGCTGCCGCCACCCACAGCGGCACCATGGCCCAGGGCGGCGAGGCCAGGCGCTGCACGCCGCGCCAGTGCACGGACAGCAGGCTGCTGCGGTCGCCGCGCGTCGATTCGATGAGCTGCAGCAGGCGCGCCTTGAGCGTCTCCAGCTGGGCGCGGCCGTTGTCGATCACGCGGTAGCGGCCTTCGAAGCCCAGCATCACGCAGTAGTACAGCAGCTCGATGAGGTCGATGTGCTGGTGCGGCGTCTGCACCAGCCGGGCCAGCAGCTGGAAGAACTTCTCGCCGCCCCAGGTTTCGTTATGCAGGGCCACGAGCAGGCTGTAGTGAGGCCAGATACCTGCGCTTCCCCAGGGCGTCTGGGCGGCGGTTTCGTCGAGCACGGTGCAGATGCAGTAGCGCGCGCCGATGATGGTTTCCATGGGCACGCCGCTGGCGCCGGCACGCTGCTCGAACTCGCGTATGTGTTCGAGCAGCAGCTGCTGCAGCGCGCGCGGGTCTTCGTTGGTGACCATGGCGCGGATCTGGGGGATGAGGTTCAGCAGCTGGTTGGCGGCGGCCACCAGCGGGTTGCCGCCGCTGACCACGTCGGGCAGGTTGGAGCGCAGCGGCTCCTGGCCGGCAGGCGCGGGCGAGGCGCTGGCTGCGCCTTCGGCACGGCCCGCGTCGCCGTCTCTCCCCCAGGGCATTTGGTGGCTGATGTTGGAACTGTTCATGTCGGAAGATGCGTCGCGCCGTCAGCGGCGGATGGCCCAGAACTCCAGCTGCAGGTCGGGGAATTCACCGGAGACGTGCATGGCAAGGCCGCCGGAGCTTTGCAGCTGGTTCCACAGGTCGTGCGTGGTGTCCACCTCGAAATAGTTGTAGCCCGCGTGGTAGGGGATCTCGCGCGGGGCGATGGGCAGCGGCCGCAGCGTGACGCCGGGCAGGTGCAGGTTCACCAGGTCGCGTATGCGCTCCACCGGGCCCAGCTTGGTCTGGGTGGGGAAGTGGGTGCGCAGGAATTCCGGCGTGGTCTGGGCATGGGCGGCCAGCACGAAGTCGCAGGTGGTCAGCAGCTCGGTGGACGGGATCAGCGCCACGCGCACGCCGTACTGGCGGTCGTGCAGCGGGATCTGGATGGCGTTTTGCTCCAGCACCGAGGACAGGCTGCGCCGCAGCTCCAGCATCAGCGGCGGAAAGCTGCGCCGCAGGTCGTCGTGGTCATAGACGGGCAGCACCTCGGGGCGGCGGCGCTCGTGGTCGAAGGTGGTCAGCTCGGCGGCCAGGCGCAGCAGTTCCTCGAACAGGCGCTCGGGATGGATGCTGCCGGTGCGCACCCAGTGCTGGGCGGCGCCCGTCCAGTGGTTGATGAGTTGCAGCAGCAGGAAGTCGCCGACCTCGCCGATGCCGCCGCGCTCGGGCTGGATCATGCGCTGGGCCAGAACCTCGCCGCGCTGGCGCAGCAGGCCGTGGATTTCCTTGCAGAAGGTATTGAGCACCGAGCTGGGCCCGTTGTTGACCACGGTGGGAATGAAGCCGGGCTCCAGCAGCACGCCTCCGCTGGCCTGGCGCTCGACCACATGGGCCACGGGCAGGCTGACCCAGCCTTCGGTCAGCTCGTGGGCGGGGCGCAGGCTCAGGCGCAGCCGGCCCAGCTGCACCTCGGCGGGCTGGGCGCCCACGTCGTTGCTGTCCGCCACTTCGGTCACGTCACTGAGATAGCGCGCGGGGCTTTGCGTGCCTTCGCCAAAGGTGACCTCGCTGCCCGACAGGCGGCGCAGCGGCAGGGCCAGGTGCACCACCACGTCCTTGAGGTCCTTGCCGATGTCCAGCGGGGTGGGCGCCTCGTCGTCGCCCGGCAGCTGGAACGGCGTGCCGTCGGGCAGCACGCCGTGTGCCGAGCGTATGCCCAGCTTGCCCATGCGCAGCAGATCGGTGTCCAGCTCCAGTTCCGAGAAGCCCCAGAAAAAGGGCTGTCCCGGCAGGCTGCGCGACTGCAGTTGCCGGAACAGGAAGCGCTCCTGCTGCTGGAAGTGCTGGGGCCGAAGGAACATGCCTTCGGCCCAGATGACTTTGCGTTGCCAGACCATGGTGGATAGATGTGCGTTTATTGGGATGCGGGTTGGATGCGCACGGTGACCTCCTCGCGGGTCAGGTGCACCTGGTAGCGCACGGGCTGCAGCTTTTCGGTGGAGCCCATGCCCCACCACCGCCTGCGCAGCTCCACGGAGTTGGGCGCGGCGGCCGAGGCGCGCCAGGTGCTGCGCTCCAGATCGCGGTAGGCGGCGAACAGGCCGAAGGCGCGCACATCGGGGTTGCCCTTGCGCTCAATCACCTGGCGTTGGCCGGGCGCGATCAGGAATTCCTCGCGCCGCACGAAGTCGCTGCCCAGCTGGCCGTCGTCCTTGTCCTGCAGGTCGAAGAAGCCGGCGCGGTCGAAGGCGGCGGAGGCGCGCAGCTCGTAGATGCGCAGCAGCACGGGCTTGGGGATGCCTTCGCGGTCGGGGTTGATGTCCATGTCGGCCACCACCTCGAACACGGCGGCGGGCACGGCCGTGGGCGCCACTTCAGGCGCGCGGCTCAGGGGATTGAGGGAGCCGCAGCCGGCCAGGCCGGTCGCCATTGCCGTGCCCAGGCCCAAGGCGCCCAGCGTTTGCAGCGCCTGCCGGCGCGCTTGCGGTACATGCGGTGCATGCGATTTCCACATGGCTTCTCCTGTCTCGATATCAGTCATTGGTGTCACGCGGGCAGATCCACACCGTCAGCGCGCTGAGGTTGTCCTGGTGCGGATTGCCGCTGGATACGACGCGGCCGACCATGCGCTGTATCCATTCGTCGGGGCGCTGGCTCGCGGCCAGCAGCTGCTCCATTTCCGACTCGTGCATGCCCTCCCAAAGGCCGTCCGAGCACAGCAGGAAGACATCGCCGGGCTCCAGGGCCACGGCGGCGGAGCGGATGCTGGGCGGCACCTGGCCTTCGGCACCGATGGCGCCGGCCAGGACGTTGCGGTTGGGCAGGCGGCGCGGGTCGTTCTCTTCGTACAGGCCGGCGTGCAGCAGCTGCTGCACCAGGCTGTGGTCTTCGGTGCGCAGGTGCATGCGGCCCGCGCGGAACCAGTACAGGCGCGAGTCGCCCCAGTGCGCCCACAGGGCGCGGCCCTGCCCTGGGTCGATGCACAGCACCACCACGGTGGCGCTCATGTGCATGCGCGAGGCCGAGGTGGACTGCTGGCCGCTGACGCGGTGCTCCGCCTGGGAAATCAGGGAGGCCAGGCTGGCAGGGGCGAACAGCGGGTTCTCCCGGAAGCCCTCCAGCACGGCCTGGACCGTGAGCTGGGCGGCAAGTTCGCCATGCCCGTGCCCGCCAGCCCCATCGGCCAGGGTGCAGCACAGGCCGGCGGCGCCCAGGTCCATCAGGCCCATGGCGTCTTCGTTGCTGGAACGCCTGCCGCTGTGGGATGCGCTGGCCACCTGGATGCTGTAGCGGTGGCCGTCTCCGTCGAGGTAGGCGATCACGGCTGGCCTTTCACGGACTGCTCGGCGTTTTCGTAGGCCTCGACGAAGGTGCGGCCCGAGAAGGCCATCAGATCGTCCTCGGCATGGCGGCGCAGCACGTCGAAGTTGTGCTTGTAGTCGTCCCACAGCGCAGCCTTGCGGCCATTGGTCAGCAGCTTGTCCAGCAGGCCGGGGTTGGTTTCGGTGCGGCGCTCCAGCTCGGTCGGATCGAACCGGGTCAGGGCCTCGGCATAGGCGGCGCGGATGCCGGCCATCAGGGCCAGCTGGTGCACGTGCAGATCCTGGAAGGCGTCCTGCATGGCGGGCAGCGGCTTCATGAAGCCCGGGAAGGTCTGGTGGACCATCTGCATGAGCACGCCCTCGGAATTGGGCAGGAACTTGAGCGGATTGTTGGCGCCCGTGGCAATGATGGTGACGCCGGCACGGAACTCGCGCTTGATCTCGGAGCGCGCCGCCAGCAGGTCGATGGTGCCCTGCACGGCAATGCGCAGGGCTTCGCCGAAGGTGCGCATGAATTCGGGCGTGACCTCGAAATGGGTCTTGGCCGGGTTCAGGCCCGCGCCTTCCATGAAGGCCGTGGCCAGGGCCTGCAGGTCGGCGTGGGCGGCGCTGGCGGCCGGCTGGGGCTGCACCGGAGCATCGACAGGCGCGGCGGTGCAGGGCAGGGTGCCGACGGGAATGGCGGCGGCGCCCTGGCCGAGGATGCTGGAGGCTGCGTTGAAGTGGACGCTGGAGCTGGAGCTGGTGTTGGCGGGAGCGGCGGCAGCGCTTGCGGCAGAAACGATGGCTGGCGCAGCTTGGCCTGCGCCGGACTGGAAGATGTCCAGGTCCAGCCCGTTGGTGGGCAGCAGTCCGTCGAGCACGACGGGCTCGGCGGGGATTTCGGGGGCCGTCGCGGCAGCGGGGGCCGTGGCCATCGGTGCAGCAACTGGTGCAGCGGCAGGTAAGGGAGCTGGTACGGCAACTGGTACGGCAGTTGGTGCGGCCTGAACCTGTACAGGTTGCTGTGTCTGCGCCGCAGGCGCCAATGACTGCTCCAGGCCGGCCGGCTGGGCCGGCGCCGCTGCACCCTGTGCAGCAGGCTGCGCAGGCGGCTGCATGCGCGGCAGGTTGAAGGCCTGGCCCAGCTCGGAGCCCCGGCCCGATGCCTGTTGCAGCGGCGCTGCGTCGCCGGGCAGGCCGCCCTGGTCGAACAGCGCGAGCGGATCGAGCTTTTGCGATGCCTCGAAGCACGAAGGCAGGCCGGTATGGGAGGCGTCATGCAGTGCCTCGGTGCTCAGGCCCTTGAGGGGAAGCGTTTGGACCATGCCGTCATGGCGCTGCTGAATCAGCTCGCCCTTGCCGTGCGAGGGCAGGCCGGCCCAGCCTTCTTCCTGCTGCCGAGCCTGCTCGGGCGGCGGTGCAAAGGGGTCGAAATCATTGGGAATCAGCAGCGGGCGGTGCTGCGGCCTGGCCGGCTGCGGCATCGCCATGGCCGCTTGCTCGGGGGGGATTGCACTCTCGGCAGAAGGCGCAGGCGGGGTCTGGATGTCATCCAGGCTCAGCGCCGTCAGGCCTTCCCAGGGATCGGCGATGCCGGCGGCGGCTGGAGGCAGAACGTCTGCCAGTGGCGCAGCTTCTGCCGGCCCCGTTGCTTGCGGCTGCAGCGGGCTGTCAACTGCGAGGGGCTGCTGGATCGGTGGCTGCGGGATTGCCGTGACCGGCGAGGGAACCGATGGCGTTGAGCGTGCTGAGGACGCAGAAGGTGCTGAGGGCGTCACAGCCGCTGCAAATGCTGCGCTGGCAGGCGCCGGCACGGCTGCACCGGGCGAGGCCGGTGCTTCGAAAGGGGTGCCCGGCGCCACGGCGGCCAGGGTGTAGGCGCCGATGCGGATGCGCGCGCCCAGTGTCAGGGCCACTTCCTGGCCCGAGCGCACGGGCTGGTCTGCCACCCAGATGGGATCACGCTCGCTCAGGTTCGCAACAAAGGCTCCCTCGGAATCGAGCCTGACCATGGCGTGCACGCGCGCCACGGAAGCGTCCGGATCCGAGATGATGAGCTTGTTCTGGCCACTGCGTCCGATCGTGCCGCCTGCCATGCCGAATACGGCATGCCAGTGGCGGTCGACCGCAACGCCATCGTGGTCCACGACCCTGAGTTCGATTTTGTCCATGGAGTCTTAGGCTAGGCAGTTTTCAGGAAGCGTCGGGGGCCTCGGCAGGCCTCAGGAGGCCTTGCGCGCGGGCGCCGGGCGCTTGTTGCGCAGCGCGGCGCGGGCATTGTTGAATTCCCGGCCCCAGGTGGGATGGCCCTTTTCGGCCTCGGTCAGCTGGAAGGTGGGGTCCAGGGCCAGGGCCATGTCGAAGTGCTGCCGGCAGGGCTTGCGGCGGCCTTCCACGCAGTGGCTGAAGGCGATGTACTTGAGCGCCTTGACCTGGCTGCTCATCGGCAGCTCCTGCGCGGTGGACAGGGGCGTCAGGGCCGTGATGGCATCCTCGTAGCGGCCATCCACGTAGAGCTGGATGGCCTCGACCAGCTCCTGCTCCTTGATCACCACCGGGTCCACGGGCTTGACGGGCTCGACAGGCGCCTGCACCACGGGCGGTGCTGGCTCGGGCTCCACCGGCTTGGGTGCGGTTTCGCAGGCGGCCAGCCCGAAGGCAACGGCAAGGGCAAGGGTCAGGCGCTGGAGGGAGTGAGGGATATGCATGGACATGGTCATCGGGCATCAAAGTCATGGGAAAGGGTCACCGACTGGCCGTCGGTGATGCGGATCACCTGCCGATAGCTCTCGAAGCCGGGGTTGCGCAGTTCCACTGTGTGGGAGCCTGGCGCCAGCTTGAGCAGCACGACGGGAGGGGTGACGCCGGACGGCTTGCCGTTGATCAGCACGTTGGCCCAGGGGCTGACCCTCAGGCGCAGGTTGTGATCTGTCCGTGGCGTCTCAGGCCGTGCGGCCAGTGCGGCGGAGCGCACCGGGGCCGAGCCCGATGTCAGTGCGGTGATCGATGTGATCACGCGGCTGTTCAGTGCAAAGCCGCCGGCCGTGGGCGCTGCGGGTGCCACGCGCAGCCGTTGGGCGGCAGGGCAGCGCTGGGTCCAGCGTTCCTGGGCGCGGCTGTAGGCGTCCCGCCACTGCGTACCCGTGGTCTCGTAGGCCTGCAGCGCAAAGCCGGGGTGGGCGGCGAACGCGGCGTCGAAGGCGGCCTCGCAGCGCGCCCATTCCTTGTGCGTGCAATAGGTGTAGGCCAGGTACTTGTGGGCGGAGGCCCGCTCCATGGGATCCGCCAGCCCGCCAAACAGCGCAGCCTGCAGCGCACGCTCGGCCTGGGCCAGGTCGCGCGCCTCGAACAGCGCAATGCCCTGCGCCAGCTGCGGGCGTCCTGCCGAGCCGGTTTGGGCCGGCGCGGCCTCCTCGCATGCCGCCTGGGAATGCGCCAGGCAGGGCAGGCCGAGCACTGCAGTGCACAGCATCCATCGCCAGCAGTGGTTCATCAGTCGAGCCATGCGCCGCGCTCATTCGAAAAGATGGTTCACGGTCACCGACTCGCCCTTGGTGACCGTGATGGTCTTGGTCACCGTAGAGGCCGCACCCGGGTTGCTGATGTCGATGCGGTACTCGCCCTCCGGCAACTCCATCTGGGTCAGCGGCGGGCTGGTCCGTGCCGGGGCGCGGTTCACGGAGACATAGCCCCAGGGCACGACCCTGAACACCACCTTGCCTGTGGCCGCTGCGGGCTTGGCGGGGCGGGCTTCGGTCTTGGGCGGCTCGGTGGGCAACGGCTCGGGCACCGCGGCCACCGTGACGGGGGCGACGGGCGCCCCTTGCTCGGGCTGGGAAGGGGGGAGTTCAGCCAGCGCGGCCTGCTCCGGCGGGGTCATCGGCTGCACCTGCTCCGTGGAGGCCAGCGAGGCCTCGTTGAGCAACTGCTTGAGCAGCGCCTGGGCCTCGGTGCGGTGCTGTCCTTCGGGGAAGCTGTCCAGGTAGTCCTGCAGGCGGGCCAGGCTGGACTGGCTTTGCGCCTGCTGCCATGCCAGGCTGTCGCGGGCTGCCAGGGTCTTGGCACGGGCCTGGTCCTGGGAATGGTCGTACCACAGCACGCCGCCGCCCGCGATGGCCGCCAGCACCAGGGCGCCGATGGCCATCGGCACGGCCATGCCGCTGCGCCTGGCCTTGGGCACTGCCTGGACGGCAGCGGCCGGAGGCTGCACCCCTGCGGGCGCGCCCTGAACGGCGGGTGCGGAGGCGGGCTGTTGGGATGCAGGCGCCTGCGCCTGAACCGGGGGCTGCGCAGGCTGAGCGGGGGGCAGTGCCTGGTCGATGTCGATGTACGGACCGTTGTCCAGGCCCATGGGATCGGCGGCAGATGCCTGAGGCGTCATCTGGGGCGCGGCTGCGGCTGCAGATGGCTGGACAGGGCCGCCTGTTGCCAAACCCCCAGGCGCGGTGGGAGCGGGCGGCACCGGTGCGACCGTGGCGACAGGAGGGACCGGTGCAACAGATGCAACAGGCGGGACCGCAGGCAAGGGCATGACCGTGGCCGCGGGCGCTGCCTGCGGCGCTGCTGCAGGAACGAAGATTTCCGTGATCGGCACGAAGCGCGGCGCCTGCACGGCTGCCGACTGGGTGGCCATGGCGGCCTGTACGGACGCAGGCGGCGTGATCGGGATGTAGATGGGGCTGGGCTCCCCCGGCGCAGGCGCTGCCCGGGCGTCGGTGGACAGGCCCAGCAGGCTGCGCAGCTCGGCAATGGATTGGGGGCGGTCCTGGGGGCGCACGGCCAGCGCCCGTTGCATGCCCTGCAGGAAAGCGTCGGAGTAGCCCGGGACCTGTTCGGAGGTCAGCGGCTGCATGGGATCGGTGACCATGCGCGCGACCGAGGTGGCCGGGATGCGGCCCGTGGCGGCCTGGTGGATCAGGGCGCCGACCTGGTAGATGTCGGTCCACGCGCCCTGGGGCATGGCGCCGTCGTCCACGTATTGCTCGATGGGCGCAAAACCGGGCTTGAGCACCATGGTCAGCGCCTGGGTCATGTCGCCGATGATGCGGCGCGCGGCGCCGAAATCCAGCAGCACGGGGCTGCCATCGCGCTGCACGAAGATATTGTCCGGCGCGATGTCGCGGTGGAAGCAGTCTTGCGCATGCAGCACTTCCAGCACGTCCAGCAAGGGGATCAGCAGCGCGCTGAGCCCGGCCTGATCCATGCGGCCGGACGATGCCTTCAGCACCTGGCCCAGCGTCTGGCCCTCGTAGTGGCGCATCACCATGTAGGCCGTGCCGCCGGCTTCGAAGAAGCGGTAGACATGCACCAGGGTGGGGTGGGAGAAGCGCGCCAGCAGGCGGGCCTCGTTGATGAAGCTGCGCAGCCCGGCGTCGAAGGCGCCACGGTGCTGCGAGCGCACATGCACCTGATGGGAGCTTTGCCGTCCGGCCAGTGCCGAAGGCATGTACTCCTTGATCGCGACCTCGCGGTCCAGCGAGAGGTCACGGGCCTTGTAGACGATGCCGAAACCGCCTTCGCCGATGACATCGAGCACGCGGTATTCGCCAATCTGGACACCTGCCGGAAGGCAGTTGGTCGAACATGCTGCTTCGCTATCCATGCAATCCCACCCAAGATGTTGTTTCACACGCTGGCGGGCGAGGTCTGTCGCAGTGCCAGGGTGCCGAATCTGTTCGAGGCCATTGGACAAGCACAAAGCCGGCATCGCACCGGCAATCTGTCTATGCAACCGCTGGTTTTCCTCGATCAGCCAATTGTCTGAAGCCGGGGGCCAAAGACGAACGTCATGGACTCGTCATGAATACAAGATCGTATTTCAATCGGACTCCGAATGCGGCGTGAGTGTAGCTTGAGTTCTGCAAAAAGCCATGACACGTATCGAATGGATAAGCGATGGATACATTTTTTTTCAGATGTATCGGCCGTAACAATTCAGTCGGGCCAATTGTTTGTATTTTTCCGATCTTATCCACTATCATCGCGGCTCCAACAAAGGAGGGCGGTTCACGACAGTGAGGATTGCAGGCGATTGTCAATACATTCCTTGACCATCCAGGGTATGCGCCGCACTGATCTGAATCACATGTTCAGTGAATCGGTTTCGTGCGCTCTGCCCGGGAGTGGTTTTCCCCTTTGTTCGCGTGTGAACCATCCGATGCAGTCGGTCTATTGGGTTGCATGCGAACGTTTAATCCATTAATTCGAGAGGTGTGCAATGTCCGTTGATATGTTCATGAAGGTCGAGGGCGCCAGTGGCGAATCCCAGGATTCCAACCACAAGGGCTGGACCGACATCGACTCCTTCACCTGGGGCGCGACCCAGCCCAACACCATGGCCAGCGGCGGCGGTGCCGGCGCCGGCAAGGTGAGCTTCCATGACCTGAACGTCATCGCCAAGGTGGACAAGTGCTACCCCGCCGTGCTCAAGCACTGCGCCACGGGCAAGCACCTGGGCCAGGTCGACATCTCGCTGTGCAAGGCCGGTGGCTCGCAGATCGAGTTCACCAAGATCACCCTGACCGACGTCATGGTGACGAACGTGACCGTCAGCGGCGCCAACTCCTCTGACACCGTGACTGTCAACTACTCGTTCCAGGCTGCCAAGGTCAAGACCCAGTACTGGGAACAGACCAACCAGGGCGGCAAGGGCGCCGAGAGCCAGATGGGCTTCAACATCAAGGAAAACCGCGAAGCCTGAGTCTTCTTGCGCAGGCTTGCTGCTGCGGCAAACCCGCGTCGGATGCATCCGGCGTGGGTTTGCCGTGGATGCGCGGGAATATGGCCTCCATCCATCGATGGAGGCTTTCCAGTATGGAAAGCTGGAATCGAGCGGTGGATGGAATATCGGGCAGGACGTGCCTTGTCTCTGCACGCGCAAGGCCGCTGCTAGCAGATTCACATGTCAGTTCCTTGACAGAAAGCCGCCTTCCATTCCTGTCAGAGGCTGAATGCCTCAATATCTTGCAATATTTAACAAATACACAAACCCATGGCCGCAGGCATGGGGAAATTGATGTGCTCGTTGCACCAGGTGTGTGCAGAAACTCTCTGGAAAAAATGGATTGGCGCAAATATGCGCAGGATTACCGCGAGTGGGTTCCTGTTGGTGTTGGTCCAGTCACTTTGAATGTCTGGTGCCGGGGGTTGCCAAACGCTATGGTGTGTATGGCCTTTGCGGCGGCAAGTCGCGGAGCATACACGAAGATCGGCCGTTGTCGAGGATATTCTTGTAGGTCCAATTATTAAAACGCAATTCGTTTCTTTATTAAATCCCACTGCCAACTTGTGTACAAGAAAGAGTACTAAATGCGTGAATGGACCATTGCCCATTGCCTGATCGCAAATCAGGCAATGGTATTGCTGCTACGGTCGGCGTATACCCTGTCTTCGGCCATGCGCGAGTCCGGTGTCGAAGGCAAGGCCTGGCCCTTCTTCAGGGCTCCGGGCATGTCGTTGCCAGGCCTTGGCGGCGGCCAGCGGCGAGGCCTGCGTGCTCCAGCGGGCGCGGCAGTCGCATGAGCATCGCGGTTGTTTCCTCGCCGGTGTGCGAGACGCGCCAGGGGCCTGCAAGCAGCGCGCATTCGCTGGCTGCGCAGATCTACACCTGCCTGAAGAACGACATCTTCGATTTCCGCCTGCTGCCTGGCGACCGTTTCAGTGAAGGCGAGATCGCCACGCGCATGCAGGTCAGCCGCACGCCCGTGCGCCAGGCGCTGTTCTGGTTGCAGCGCGATGGCTATGTGGATGTGCACTTCAAGAGCGGATGGCAGATCAAGGCCTTCGACTTCAAGTACTTCGAGGATCTGTACGAGGTGCGCACCCTGATGGAGACCAGCGCCGTGGCCAGCCTGGTGGGCGAATCGCTGCAGTCATTGCAGCCGCTGCGCGAAGTCTGGTGCGTGCCCGAGGAGCAGCGCGAGACCGACCCCGCCGTCGTGGCCTCGCTGGACGAGGCCTTCCATACCGGCCTGGTGGCCGCGACCGGCAACCAGGAGATGGCGCGCATCCACCTGGACATTACAGAGCGCATCCGCATCATCCGCCGCCTGGATGTGATCAAGCTGCCGCGCGTCTCGGCAACCTATGACGACCATGCCGCCATTCTTGCCGCCATCGAGGCCGGCGATGCCGCGCTGGCCCAGTCCTGCCTGAAGCAGCACATCGCCGACAGCCGTGCCGAGGTCAAGCGCATCACCTTCTACATGCTGCAGACGGCGCGCGAGCGCTACGGAGCCCTGCAGCAGACGGCTTGATGGTCGGGATGTGTGGAACGGGCCTCTTCGGAGGCCCTTTTTCATGGGCGCACGGGCCGCTGGGCGAAGGCGGGCGTGCATCCGGCCCGGCAAAGGCTGCAAGTCGCGGGTAAGCGGCCCGCTTATCCCTGCATTGCGGCGGCGGCGTCCCGGTAGTCTCCCTGCCAAACCGTGGACGGGCCCTGCGCCCGCACCATCCGCAAACTTACAGGGAAGAGAACATGAGCATCAGAACCGACAACCTGAATGTGCAAAGCCTGTTGGCCCGAGCCCAGTCCAGGCTCAACAGCAGCACCACGGCGCAGACGGCTTCGGACTCGGCCATCAAGAAGAGCGATGCGCAGGCCGGCGCCACGAAGACGGACAGCACCCAGACGGAGACCACCGAAGCGGAGAAAGTCCGCAAGCTGGCGCCTTCGCTGTCCAAGGCACACGAGCGCATTGCGGCCCAGGCCCAGGCGGGCTCGACCTCGCTGTCGGCGCTGGGGCAGTTCAAGTCGTCCCTGGTGGATCTGGCCACGGCGGGCAAGGAGATGGCAGCCCTCACGGCGACCAGCACCACCCAGTCGGTCCAAGGTGCGCTGGAAAAGCTGGTGGCGCGCTACAACGCCAGCGCGGCCAAGGGCAATGCCAGCGCGGCCGCCGGCTCCACCACCGATGTGGGGGCCACCCGCGCGCTGCGCGAGCTGCGTGCGGCCATCATGAGTGTCACGGGCAGCGCGACTTCGCCCAGCCTGGGCAGGATCGGCATCGTCCAGCGCCAGGACGGCACGCTGGCGGTGGACGCCAAGGCCCTGGAAAAGTCCATGGCCACAGATCCCGCAGGCGTGACCTCGGCCCTGGCCGGCATTGGCAAGGCGGTGGAAAACAGCGCCAACGATGCACTGTCCACGGGCAGCCGGCTGAGTTCGTCCATGGCAAGCCTGGGCGACCGGGTCAAGGCGCTGCAGCAGCAGCAAAGCGCCGTGGTGGCGACGGCCGAGAAGCTCGGCGATTCCCTGGTCGGCTCGGCCAACTGGAATCGCATGGTGCTGGACGCCTACCTCAAGAACTAGTTTTCGCCGCGTTTCCGTCCCGCATCCTGTTTCCCCATCATGAAAAATCTGCGCATAGGCCTTCGTCTCGGAGGCGGTTTCACCATTCTTTTGCTGATCATGCTGCTCATCAGTGTCACCAGCATCGTCAGCATGGGGCACATGGCCCGCTCGACCACGGAAATCACCGAGGTGGCCCTGGCCAAGGAGCGGATGATCAGCGACTGGTTCCGCAACATCCACTCGGGTTCGCGCCGCACCACGGCCATTGCCAAGAGCAGCGATCCCTCGCTGGCCACCTTCTTCGCCGAAGACGCAGCCGAGTCCTCGCGCCAGTCCAGCAAGCTGCAGGACCGCATCGAGCCGCTGCTGCAGACCCAGGAGGAAAAGGACATCTGGGTCGAGATCAAGAAGGCGCGCGCCGGCTATCTGGCGGGCCGCGACGTGGTGACCAAGGCCAAGGCCGAGGGCCGCGCCGAAGACGCCGAGCGCCTGTTCACCCAGCAATACCAGCCCGCCACGCAGCGCTATATCGACATGGTCCAGCGCCTGCTGGACATGCAGCGCGCGGCCATCGACAGCTCCGCCGCCGATGTGCTGGTGCGCTTCTCGGCCAGTCGAGCTGCCATCATCACGGTGGTCTCGCTGGCCTTCGTGCTGGGCGCGCTGGCCGCCTGGTGGATCACGCGCGGCATCACCAGGCCGCTGGCCGAGGCCCTGCGCGTGGCGCGCACCGTGGCCAACAACGACCTGACCAGCCGCATCACCGTTGATTCGCGCGATGAAACGGGCCAGTTGCTGCAGGCGCTGCGCCAGATGAACGACAACCTGGCCCAGGTCGTGGGGCAGGTGCGCTCGGGTGCCGACAGCATCGCCACGGCTTCGGGCGAGATCGACGCGGGCAACCAGGACCTGTCCTCGCGCACCGAGCAGCAGGCCAGCTCGCTGGAGCAGACGGCCGCTGCCATGGAGGAGCTGACCAGCACGGTCAAGCAGAACGCAGAGAACGCGCGCCAGGCCAATCAGCTGGCCGCTTCGGCGTCGCAGACAGCCGTGCAGGGCGGCAAGGTGGTGGCGGGCGTGGTGGACACCATGGGCGGCATCAGCGAGTCCAGCCGCAAGATTGCCGACATCATCGGCGTGATCGACTCCATTGCCTTCCAGACCAACATCCTGGCGCTGAACGCCGCCGTGGAAGCGGCGCGCGCCGGCGAGCAGGGCCGCGGCTTTGCCGTGGTGGCCGGTGAGGTGCGCGCGCTGGCGCAGCGCAGCGCCTCGGCGGCCAAGGACATCAAGGACCTGATTGCCGACTCGGTCTCCAAGGTGGAGGCGGGCACGCGCCAGGTGGCCGAGGCCGGTCGCACCATGGACGGCATCGTGCAAAGCGTGCAGCAGGTCAGCGACCTGGTGGCCGAGATCACCGCCGCCAGCCAGGAGCAGAGCAGCGGCATCAACCAGGTGCACCAGGCCATTTCCCAGATGGACACGGTGACACAGCAGAATGCGGCGCTGGTCGAAGAGGCGGCCGCTGCAACCGGCTCGCTCAAATCCCAGGTGCACCAGCTGGCCGCTGCAGTGAGCGTATTCCGTATCGAGGGCGTGGCGTCCGCTCGTCCGGCGGTGGCCCCAGCCCCGGCCCCTGCCGGGCGTGCACAGCCTGCGGCAGCGCAGATGCGCGCTCCTGCCAGGCCGCTGGCCGCGCCTGCGGCTGCTGCGTCCCCGGGTGCACCCGCCGCCAAGCCTGCAGCCGCCAAGCTGCCGGCCTCCCGGCAGTCCGTGCCCGCCACTGGCAAGGACGATGGGGACTGGACCTCGTTCTGAGCCCGGCCAGGTTACTTGGGGGCGCCCAGCTCGTACTTGGAGCCCTCTCCCTGGCCGTCGGTGATGGCGGCGGCCTGGCCGGCGGCCGGATTCACGCCGCCTGCATCTTCCTTGTTGGTGGCACCTGACCCGCTTGCCGGTTCAGACGCCCGGGCGGGCAGCGGCGCGGCAGCCGGCAACGGCTCATGCGGGTCGCCCTTGGCATGGGGCATGACCTGCTCGGCCGTGATCACGGGCTGGCCCAGCAGGGGCTTGTCCGGTGGCGGCTGGTTGAAGCGCGGCACTTCGGCCATGGGAAATCCCGCGCGCTGCGACGAGGTCTCGCCCGAGCAGGCGGCCAGCGTCAGCAAAGAGCTTGCGGCGACGCCCAGGGCCAGCCGTCTGGCAAGTGTCGTGGCATGCACAAATTCATGGGGCATGGTTGTTCTCCGGTGGTCTATCTTCCGGCCGACATGCTCCCACGCGCCCAGGTCTGGTGGCGTAGGTCCATGCCGGATTCCCGGTCGCCGACCACCGCAATCCTTGCTCAGGGCTGGCTGCCGCTGGCCTTCCACGATCCGTCGGACTGCTTGCAGAACCAGAAGCGCCAGTTTTCCGAGGTCTTTTTCAGGCGCACATCGGCCGACAGCAGGCGGCAGCTTCCGGCCGTCCCGGTCTGCACGGTCTGCTGCGGCTGCAAGGCCAACGTCACGCGCTGGTTGGTTCGGTTCGGGCCGCTGGTCCATTCGGTCACGGAGCCGTCGGCGGCCTCGTTGAGCACCTTGGCCACGGCGGCCTTGGCATCGGGCAGGTCCCTGGCGGGAATGCGCGCGGCGATGGTGTCGTTGAGGAAGATCGAAGCCGCAGCGCTGGCGCTGGTGGACACCAGCGAAGCGGCAGCGGCCAGCGATGCGACGGTGATGGCAAAGGTTTTCATGCAATGGGTCCTGGAAAGTGGGCCGACGCCCGCAGCGGGGTGCCGGAAGGAGAGTATCGGGCCATGTTAACGGCTGCAATGGCGCCTGCGGGCGTCGCGCGCCGCCGAAACCAGCGCAAGCTGCGCCACAGTGCTGCCGAGGGCTGCGCAAAACGTTTACAGTCCTTGGCGGATTTCCCCGTCCCTTCCTGCCAGAAACTCCACTGCATGCCACGATCCTCCCGCAATCAGAGCACCCAGCGCTTTGCCATTCCATGGACACTTGTTGCCGGCTTTGGCGCGGCGGCACTGGCCACCCTGGTCATTGCCTTCGTCAATTTCAGGGCGTCTGAGACGCGAGGCCAGGCCGTGGTGGCCATGGACCGCACGACACTGGCCATGCGCCAGCTCAGCCAGCTCAATGCTTCGCTAAAGGACGCTGAGACCGGGCAGCGCGGTTTTCTGCTCACGGGCGACCCGGCCTACCTGCAGCCCTACCAGCAGGCACGCGATGTGCTGATGCAGCAGCTGGAGGCGCTCAAGGCGCGCACTTCCAATGACTCCGACCAGCACCGGCTGCTGGCGCAGATCGAGGAGATATCGGCCCAGAAGCTGCGCGAGCTGCAGGAGACCATAGACCTGCGCAAGTCCGGCGATCTGGACGCCGCCATGGCCCTGGTGCGCCTGGACGTGGGCAAGAACGCCATGGACCGGCTGCGCGAGCTGATCGACGACCTCTACACGCACCAGACACGGGAGCTGGCCCAGCGTCGCCAGCTGTGGGTGGAGGCATCCACCACCTCGACCTACTATTCCTGGGGCGGCTCCCTCATCCTGCTGGGCCTGATCCTGGCATCGGCCGCGCTGACGGTGCGCGAGTACCGCGTCAAGGCGCGCCAGTCGTGGGTGACGTCCGGTCTTTCCGGCCTGGGGCAGCAGTTGCAGGGAGACCACCGGCTGGAAGACCTGGGCCAGAAGGCGCTGGAGTACCTGGCCAACTATTTGCGTGCCGATGTGGGCGCCGGCTATGTGGTGGACTGCGCCGATGGCGGGTTGCGCCTGTTCGGCGGCTATGCCCTGCCGCGCGAGCGACTGCAGCAAAAGCTGCTGCCCGGCGAGGGGCTGGCGGGCCAGGCGGCCGCGTCGCGCAAGCTGCTGCATGTCAGCGATGTGCCTGCCCAGCATTTGCAGATTTCCTCGGGCACCGGCCAGTCCAGCCCCTTGCAGCTGATGCTGGTGCCCGCCATGGAAAACGGCGAAGTGTTCGCCGTGATCGAACTGGGCTTTCTGCGCCCCGTGGGCGAAGCCGAGCGCAGCCTGCTGGAGCGCGCCTCCGAATCGCTGGCCGTGGCCATTCGCTCGGGCCTGGACCGTTCGCGCCTGGAGACCTTGCTGGAGGAAACGCGCCGCCAGTCGGAAGAGCTGCAAGCCCAGCAGGAAGAGCTGCGCGTGAGCAACGAGGAGCTGGAGCAGCAAAGCCGCATCCTGCAGGAGTCGCAGACCCAGATGGAGCACCAGCAGACCGAGCTGGAGCAGACCAATGCCCACCTGGAAGAGCAGACCCAGCAGCTGGAGTACCAGCGCGAGCAGTTGCTGCGCGCCCAGGGCGCGCTGACCGACAAGGCCCGCGAGCTGGAGCTGGCCAGCCAGTACAAGAGCGAGTTCCTGGCCAATATGAGCCACGAACTGCGCACGCCGCTGAACTCCACCCTGATCCTGGCCAAGCTGCTGGCCGACAACAGGCCGGGCAATCTGCAGGCCGAGCAGATCAAGTACGCGCAGACCATCCACGCCGCAGGCAGCGACCTGCTGGCGCTGATCAACGACATCCTGGACCTGTCCAAGATCGAGGCCGGCCAGGTCACCGTGGTCGCCGAGCCCGTGACCATTGCCACGGCGCTGCAGACGCTGATGGAGCCGCTGCGCCCGATTGCCCGCGAAAAGGGCCTGGAGCTGTCCTGGACCGTGGACCCGGGCGTGCCCGCCACCATGCAGACCGATCCCATGCGGCTGGCCCAGGTGCTCAAGAACCTGTTGTCCAACGCGCTCAAGTTCACGGCCAAGGGCTCGGTGGGCCTGCAGGTGTCCTGCGCGCCCCAGGGCATGCTGTCTTTCGCGGTGCGCGATACCGGCATCGGCATTGCCGAGCAGCAGCAGCAATTCATCTTCGATGCCTTCCGCCAGGCCGATGGCAGCACGCACCGCAAGTTCGGCGGCACGGGCCTGGGCCTGTCGATATCGCGTGATCTGGCGGGGCTGCTGGGCGGCACGCTGACCGTCTCCAGCACGCCTGGCCAGGGCAGCGTTTTCACACTGACCGTGCCCGTGAGCCTGGAGTCGGCCGAGTCCGGCCCGGCCACGGCCACGACTGCCGCACCGCAGCCTCAGCCGCAGGGGCTGCGAGAGGCCTTGGCAGCGTCGTCCGTGCCCGTGCTCGCAACGGCCAACGTTGCGCCCGCCGCACCTGCGTTCGCGCCGCCCATGTCGCCTGCCATGGCACCTGCCGCGTCGGCGGCAACGGACGCCCTGCGCAAGAGGGGTCAGAGCGGGCGCCGCATCCTCGTGATCGAGGATGACCTGCGCTTCGCGGACATCCTGTCGGAGCTGGCACGCGAGATGGATTTCGAGTGCGACGTGGCCAATACGGCGTCCGACGGCCTGTCCATGGCGGCCGACAATCAGCCCAACGCCATCGTGCTCGATATCAACCTGCCCGATTTCTCGGGCCTGGGCGTGCTGGACCAGCTCAAGCGCAACCCGGCCACGCGCCACATTCCCGTGCACGTGGTCTCGGTCGCGGACTATTCGCAGGAAGCCATGGGGCGGGGTGCCGTCGGCTACGCGCTCAAGCCCGTCAAGCGCGAGGAACTGGTCCACGCCCTGCAGCGGCTGGAGGCCAAGTTCACCCAGGACCTGCGCCGCGTGCTGGTGGTGGAGGATGACGAGCGCCAGCGCGAGAGCGTGCGCCACCTGCTCAGCCGCAGCGATGTGGACATCGTCTGCGCGGGCACGGCGGCGGCCGCGCTGGATCATCTGCGCGGCTCCACATTCGACTGCATGGTGATGGACCTGAACCTGCCTGACATCAGCGGCTACGAGCTGCTGCAGCGCATGACGGACCAGGACGATGTTTCCTTCCCGCCTGTCATCGTCTACACGGGCCGGGCGCTGTCGCGCGATGAGGAGCAGCAGCTGCGGCGCTTTTCCAAGTCCATCATCATCAAGGACGCGCGCTCGCCCGAGCGACTGCTCGACGAGGTCACGCTGTTCCTGCACCAGGTGGAGTCGGAGCTGTCGGCCGAGCACCGCCAGATGCTGCAGGTCGCGCGCAGCCGCGAGTCTGCGCTGGAAGGGCGCACGGTGCTGGTGGTGGAAGACGATGTGCGCAACGTGTTTGCGCTGTCCAGCATCCTGGAGCCCACGGGCATCCGCGTGGAGATCGCGCGCAACGGGCGCGAGGCGCTGGAGGCGCTGGAGTCTCGCGGCGCGGCGCAGGCCGGTATCGACCTGGTGCTGATGGACATCATGATGCCCGAGATGGATGGCTACACCGCCATGCGCGAGATCCGCAACCGGCCGCAATGGCGCCGCCTGCCCATCATCGCCCTGACCGCCAAGGCCATGAAGGACGACCAGGAGAAATGCCTGGCCGCCGGTGCCAACGACTACATCGCCAAACCGCTGGACGTGGAAAAGCTGCTGTCGCTGGTGCGGGTGTGGATGCCCAAGTAGCAAGGAGGACGCGATGCCTCAGCTGAAAAATAGCCCCCACGCTCCCCTTGCTGCGCAAGGTCCGCTGCCCCCCGAGGGGGCCGCTTTTCATCTTGGGGCGGCCCGGCGATGAAAAAAGCCCGCACCGCCGACATCGAGCAGCGCCTGCTGATCGACGCCATCTACCACCGCTACCACTACGACTTCCGGGGCTATGCCCAGGCCTCGCTCAAGCGGCGCCTGCAGACGGCCCTGGTGCAGTTCGGCTGCCAGACGCTGTCGCAGCTGCAGGACCGCGTATTGCATGATGCAAGCGTGTTCCCGGCGCTGCTGGAATACCTCACGGTCCAGGTCAGCGACATGTTCCGCGACCCGAGCTATTTCCGGGCGCTGCGCACCGAGGTGGTGCCGCTGCTGCGCACCTATCCCTCGCTCAAGGTCTGGGTGGCCGGCTGCAGCGCGGGCGAGGAGGTGTATTCGCTGGCCATCCTGCTGGAGGAAGAGGGCCTGCTGGACCGCACCCTGATCTATGCCACCGACATCAATCCGCATGCGCTGCGCGCGGCCGAGCAGGGGGTGTTCGACATGTCGCGCGTGGCGGCCTTCACCGACAACCATGCGCGCTCGGGCGGGCACAGCTCGCTGTCGCACTACTACACGGCGCGCTACGGCCGCGTGGTCTTCGACAAGGGGCTGCGCGAGCACATGGTGTTCTCCGACCACAGCCTGGCCACCGACAGCGTGTTCGCCGAAATGCACCTGGTGTCCTGCCGCAACGTGCTGATCTATTTCGAGCGCGAGCTGCAGGACCGGGCGCTGGGCCTGTTCCGCGATGCGCTGTGCCATCGCGGATTCCTGGGGCTGGGCTCCAAGGAGTCGCTGCGGTTTTCAGGGCATTCGGAGGCCTTCGAGGACTTCGTGCTCGAGGACCGCATCTACCGCAAGAAGGCCGGGCTGTGATGCCCGTGACCACGAACACACCCGCCTCCGACGCCGCCACAGCCTACGAGGCCATCGTGATCGGCGGCTCGGCCGGCGCGCTCGATGCGCTATCGGTGGTGCTGCCCGCGCTGCCGGCCAGCCTGCGCGCCTCGGTGCTGGTGGTGCTGCACCTGCCGCGCGATCGCCGCAGCCTGCTGGGCCAGCTCTTCGGCCCGCGCTGCGCCGTGCCGGTGCGCGAGGTGCAGGACCAGCAATGGATCGAGCCTGGGTGCCTGTACTTCGCCCCGGCCGACTATCACCTGCTGGTGGACAGCGGCCCCCGGCTGGCGCTGTCGCTGGATGCGCCCTGGCATTTTTCGCGGCCCTCCATCGACGTGCTGTTCGAGTCCGCTGCGGATTGCTATGGCGAGCGGCTGCTGGCGGTGCTGCTGTCCGGCGCCAATGACGACGGCGCGCAGGGCATGGCCAGCGTGCACGCCGCCGGTGGCCTGGCCGTGGTGCAGGCGCCCGACGGCGCCCGCATGCCCACCATGCCGCTGGCGGCGCTGGCCCGCGTGCCGCAGGCCCAGGCGCTGGCGCCCGAAGGCATTGCCTCCCTCATTGCATCGCTGCACCGCCAGGGAAGGCTTTGAATGTCCAGCCGGCACGCCCCCACAAGACTAAATACCGAGAGAGAATCCATGCCCCATACAGATCGCGTCAAATGCTTGATCGTCGATGACATCGCCGAGAACCTGATCGCCATCGAGGCGCTGCTGCAACGCGACGGCATCGAATTCCTCAAGGCCCAGTCCGGCCCCGAGGCGCTGGAGCTGCTGCTCAACCACAGCGACGTGGCCCTGGCCCTGCTGGATGTGCAGATGCCCGAGATGAACGGTTTCGAGCTGGCCGAGCTGATCCGCGGCAGCGAGCGCACGCGCCATATCCCGCTCATCTTCATGACGGCCGGCTCGCGCGAGCACAACTGGCAGTTCCGTGGCTATGAGAGCGGCGCCGTGGACTTCCTGTACAAGCCCATCGATCCCCACATGCTGACCACCAAGGCCAATGTGTTCTTCGAGCTGCACCAGCGCAAGCAGGCACTGGCCCATCAGCTGCAGGAACGCACCGAGGCGCTGCGCATCAACGAGATGTTCATGGCCGTGCTCAGCCACGACCTGCGCACGCCGCTGCAATCCATCAAGGCCGCCGCCACGTTGCTCACGCGCCAGCCCGATACGGGCAAGGTGGCCAGCATGGCCGAGCGCATGCTCAGCAGCAGCCAGCGCATGTCGCGCATGATCGAGGACCTGCTGGACGTCACCCGCATCCGCCAGGCGGAAGGCCTGCCGCTGTCACCGCGGCCTACCAGCTTGCAAGCGCTGCTGCAGCGCACGCTGCAGGAAGTGGAGACGGGTTTTCCGCAGCGGCGCCTGGACAGCGAGATGCTGGGCAATCTCGATGGCACCTGGGATGGCGAACGCCTGTGCCAGGTGCTCACCAATCTGGTGGGCAACGCCATGCACCATGGCGATCCGGCGCAGCCTGTGCAGGTGACGGCCGATGGCAGGCAGGACCATTGCGTGGTCATCACGGTGCGCAACGGCGGCACCATTCCTGCGGAGCTGATGCCTACCCTGTTCAACCCGTTTCGCGGAGGAGAGCGCAAGCCGGGCCAGCACCAGGGCCTGGGCCTGGGGCTTTTCATCGCGCACCAGATCGTGCGTTCGCACAACGGGCGCATCGATGTGCACTCCGCCGATGGCGTGACCAGCTTCAGGGTGGAGTTGCCGCGCGAGATGGCAGCGGGAGGCTCCAAGGCCGTGCTGTGACGGCGGGAGCCGATGGACCGGCAGGCCGGTCTCGGAAAAATGGGCTCAGTGGACGGGCCTGGTGGGCAGCGCTTCCTGTATGGAGTCCAGCAGCGTTTCCAGGTCCTCGATCTCGAAGGGCTTGAGCAAGGTCCGCACCTGGGGTCCCCAGGCGGCCGGGTAGGGTCCCAGGTCGTAGCCGGAGCACAGGATGATCCAGCGCTGCGCATCGGCCTGCAGCAGCTGCCGCGCCAGATCGGTGCCGGACAGGCCCGGCAGACTGACATCGGAGACCACCACGTCGAAAGGCTGGCCCGCATCCAGTTCCAGGGCCTGCTCGGCAGTGGCGCAACTGGTCACGAAACGGGATTCGCTCTCCATCAGCAGGCCAATGGTTTCTCGCAGGTCGGCATTGTCTTCAACGTACAGGATTCGCATATCTCTTTGTTGCAGTGCGTCATGCTGCTATCAAAAAGGCAGCATGGACGAGGGCTGATCATCCACACCCGCCGCCCTCCATCACGTAGGACAGCATGCAAACTTGGTCGACGGTTGCCTTCTGTGCGCGCCAGGCGATGGATTGTGCAATACAAAGGCAAGTCCCACGAACGGCCTGTGCGATCTCAAGTCCGGGCAGTGGGCAGGGGATCCAGCACATGCCTTTGCACGGGCAGGAATTCACCGGCCTGCCGCGAATAGTCCCAGCGCGTGAGCTGCCGGCGCCAGTCCTGGCCTGTGGCGCCATCCCGATGCTCCAGGGTGAACAGGCTGTTGGGCGCATGGGCGCGCAGCCGCACCGAGACCGCCGTGCCCGCCTGCGCTGCCCACAGCCCGGGCAGGGGCTGGACCAGGCCAGGGTCATGCCCATGGCCCGAGAGCACCAGTTGCGCTCCGGCATCGCGCCAGCGGGCCAGTGCCTGCGCGGCGCGGTGAGGACGGTGGCTGCGGTCCTCTTCGTGGGCCGCAGCCAGCGGGTGGTGGCTGACGACGATGCGCCAGTCGGCGGGGCTGGCCTGCTCCAGGCGCTGCGCCACGTGCAGGATCTGCCCGGCCGACAGGCTTCCGCGCTGGTGGCGCCACCAGCGTGTGGTGTCCACGCCGATCACGCAAAAGCCTGGCACGGCGCACCAAGGCTGCAGTTCGGAATCGATCCAGCGCACATAGCGGTCGTGGGCGTGGCCACCCAGCCGTTCCCACCAGGCGAGCAGCGGCAGATCGTGGTTGCCGGGCACCACCAGTCGCCGGGGCACGGAAAGGCTGTCGAGAAACTCCCGCGCCTGGGCAAATTGCGCGGCCGTGGCGCGCTGGGTCAGGTCGCCGGAGACCACCAGCAGCGTTACCGGCAGCCGGGCCGCCAGTCTCGCCACGGCGGCGCACACGGCCTGATCGTGGGCGCCGAAATGCAGGTCCGACAAATGCATGAGCAAGGCCATGGGCGCTCCTTGTTCCTCATTCGGCGGTCAGGAGGAGGCGGGCTCTGCCGGGGCAGGCACCACCAGCCACAGCGGCTTCTCGCCCAGGCGAAAGCGGATGGGCGGCGCCATCCATTCGCGTTCGCCATCGAAGGCCACCTTCATGCGGCGAGGACGCCGTCCTGCAGGCTCCGCCACCAGCTCGGTACAGGCCAGGCTGGCGACGGCATCGTCCTGGGCCAGCCGTCCCATTACCGCATTCCAGACCACGCGCGCCGGGGCCTCGCTGGCCTGGGGCAGCAGCAGCACGGCGGCCAGATGCCGGCCATCGGCCACGGCGCGGGCCTCGTCAATCCCCACGCGCTCCAGCTGCAGCGGGTTGTTGCCGACGAACAGGGTGGTGGCCAGGTGCTCCTGTTGCTGCAACGGCGCATCCCGGTCGGGGCGCAGGGCCACGCGCCAGCGGCGCACGCTGCCGCCGCGCAGGATGCTCCAGATGGAGGCGGCAATGGCCACCAGCCGGGTGCGGCCGAAGCGGGTGGACGCGCGTTCGCGTTCGTCGAGCAGGCGGGGGTACAGGCCCAGGCTGGCGTTCACCAGGAAAAGCCGTTCGTTGACCAGGCCCACGTTCACGGCCCGCATCTGGCCGGCCTGCAACGCCTGGAGAATGTCCTGCACGGCCTGGGCCGGCTCCAGTGACAGCGCCTGCTCGCGGGCGAAGTAGTTGAAGGTGCCCAGCGGCACCACGCCCATGGGCACGCCACGCGACCAGGCGGCCGAGGCCACGGCATTGATGGTGCCGTCACCGCCGGCGGCCACGACCAGGCCGCCGTCCCTGCGGGCACTGTCCACGGCGCTGGCGGCCAACTGCACGATGTCGGCCCTTGCGCCCGGCACATGCCAATGCACGCTGCGCTGCTGCAGCGCCTGCACGCCGGTCAGGCGGGCGCGCAGCTGCTCCAGGTCGGCGCCGGGGCGCAGCGGCACGATCAGGTGGATGGGGCCGGCGGGATCAAGCCTGGGCGGCTGGTTGTCGCAAGATGAGGGCGTCATGGAAGGAAGCGGGCTGGAACAGGCGCCGATTGTTCCGTGGATGGCACCTGCCGGTGCACCGGATCATGCAAGCGGTGCGCGTCAGCCAAAGCCGACAGTCTGCGGGCTGCTGACTGTACCTGTTCACTCGCGCCAGGGGGCGCGGTAGTCCAGCATCTGCGCCAGCGGCACGGGCCGCTCGAACAGATAGCCCTGCGCATGCTCGCAGCCGAGCTCGTGCAGCAGCTGCGCCTGGGCCTGTTCTTCCACACCTTCGGCGACCACCTTGACGCCAAAGCCCTGGGCAATGCGCAGCACGGCGGTCACGATGGCCTTGTCGGACTCGGAAGCCGGCAGCTGGCCCACAAAGCTCTGGTCGATCTTGATGCAGTCAAAGCGCAGGCGGCTCAGGTAGGCCAGGGACGAGTAGCCGGTGCCGAAGTCGTCGATGGCGATCTTCACGCCCAGCGCGCGGATGGCGGCAATGCGCTGCAGCGTGGCGTCGCTGTCGTCCAGCAGCATGGACTCCGTCAGCTCCAGGGTCAGCACCCGGGCGGGCAGGCCGCTGGTGGCCAGCGCCTGCTCCAGCGTGCAGGCGAAGTCGGACTGGATCAGCTCGCGTGCCGACATGTTGACGTGCAGCTCGAAGTCGGCCGGCAGGTGTGCAAGGTGCAGGGCAATATCGTGCGCCGCCGTGCGCAGCACCCATTCGCCGACGCTCAGGATCAGGTCCGACTCCTCGGCCACCGGGATGAACACGCCCGGCGGCACCCTGCCGCGCGTCGGGCTTTCCCAGCGCACCAGGGCCTCGGCACCCACCATGCGGCCCGTGGCCAGATCCACCACGGGCTGGTAGAAAACGCGCAGTTCGTTGCGCTCCAGCGCCTGGCGCAATTCCATGGCCAATTGGGTGCGGCCCAGCATTTTCTGCGCCAGGCTGGGCTCGAACAGCAGGAAGGGATGCGAGCCGCGCTGCGCCTCACCCAGCGCAATGCTGGCGTTGCGCAGCCACTCGGGCAGCGCGCCCGGCAGCAGCTCGCCGCTGACGGCGCCCGCGCAGGCGCGCAGCACGATGTCGTCCTTGCCCACGGAAAATGGCTGGTCGAAGATCTCCAGCAGATGGCGGCATTTGTCCTGTACCTGCAGCGGCGTGCACTCGTGCAGCCACAGCACGGCGAATTCATTGCTGGCCGTGCGCGCCAGCAGGGCCGGAAATTGCAGATGGTGGTTGCGCAGCCGCTCGGCCACGGCCCGCAGCAACTGCTCGCCCGTGCCATGGCCCACATCGTCGCGCACGCTGCGGAAGTTCTGCAGCTCCAGCAGGCACAGCGCGGCAGGGACGGGCGCGCCGGCGTTGGCGGCCGCGTCGGCCTGCTCGATCAGGCCGGCGCGCGTGAGCAGCTGCGTCAGGCTGTCGTACTGCAGCAGGGTGCGCATGTGCTCGAAGGATTCCTGCAGCCGCTGCGCCATGTTGTGGAATGCCGAGACCAGGGACGAGGTTTCCACCACGGACGTGTCCGGCAGCGCCTTCACCGCGCTCCATTCACCCTGGGCCAGGCGGTTGGCCGCGTCGGCCGTCACGGCCAGGGGGCGCAGCGCCCTGCGCAGGCACCACAGGCCCAGCGCCAGCCCCAGCAAGGCCAGGCCGAAAGCCAGGAAAAGGGTCTGGCGGCTGTCCTCCCGCATGCTGCTGACCAGATCGGACTCGGGCTGCAGCACCAGGATCCGCCAGTCGATGCCGCGCACATCGTGGAAGGGGGTGACCTGCCCGTGGTAGATCTGGCCCTGCTCCGTGAAGCTCAGGTTGATGACACGGTCAGGGCCTGCCCGGGCTGGCGTCGAGCCCTCGCGCGCATGCCCGGGCAGGTGCTCGGGAAGCCGGGCTGCCAGCGAGCGCAGCGCCAGGTCGGGGCTTTCGGACAGGCGCAGGCGCACGGGCGGGTCATAGGGGCCTTCGCGGCGTTTCAGCACCGACAGCTCGGAGGAGTGCGCCACCATGTAGCCCTGCGCATCGACCACGGCGATATGGCCATTGCCGCGCAGGGGCTCGTCGCGCAGAAAGCGGTTCATGCTGCTCAGCCGCACATCGGCGGCCAGCACGCCGGCCAACTGGCCGGACACACGCACCGCAGTGGCTGCGGAAATCGTGGCATCACCCCGGTCCCCCGTCACCGTGTAGATGGGCGACCAGTGCGGGCCGTCTTCGCGAATGGCGGGCTGGTACCAGGGACGCACGCGGGGGTCGTAGCCGGCAAGGCTGGACATGGGCGGGCCCGGCTGCAGTCCCTCGAAAATCTGCAAGGTTCCCTGGGTGCTGCGGTCCTGAAGAATCAGGCGGTAGTGGCCATCGGGCTCCAGCCGCACCCCCGTGTATTCGCCTTGCACGCCTCCAAAGCTCAACAGGCTGATCTGGTGGTGCTGGGCATAGAGCTCGGTGAATGAGCGTGTCAGATAGCCATAGATGGGCCGCAGGTCTCCGGGGGTGTAAAGCGCCTGCCGGGCCACGGTCTCGGCCAGGGCCTGCTGCACGCGCAGCGGAGTCTCCAGATAGTCGGCCAATTGGTGGCGCGTGGTGGTGGACAGGGAGTCGAGCAGCCGCAGACTTTCGCGATTGATGAGCTGGTCCACCTGGCGCTGCTGCCAAGCCGCCAATAGCCCGGCCGTGACCACAAACACCGCAATGAAGGGGGCCGTGACTGCCGTGCGAAGTGAGAGCCGAAAGGCGGGCATGCAGAGGTTTCCGTAGCGTGCGCCGGGCAGCCAAGGGCCGGGTCTGCCTGCGACAGCGGCCATTGTGCAGTGCCTCGGCAGCCTTTCGCGGCAGCTGTCGCCCCTGTGCAGGAGCTCTCCCGTGGGTGATAGGAAAAATTGTCGATAAATGATTTTCAGTAGAAAAAATGAATACTGAACGGGCATTTGCAGCGATGCAAAGGCATGGTCAGGGCGTCTGCAATGCCTTCCATTGCGGCACTCCTTTTACATATCCGTTTACAAATTGATCTTCATTACATGTAGACATCACATGTAATGGTCGCTATGGTGTCCGCATGGAACAAAAGACATCAGCCCACTACCAGCGTCTGCACCGGCAACGGCTGCGCGAGCAGGGGCTGGTGAAAAAGGAGGTCTGGATTCTTCCAGAGTACGGTGCTGCATTGCAGCAATTGGAAAAGCAAATGCGCGTGTCCGGCTTGCAACCGGATTCAATGGTTCTCATCCACAAGGAGGGCAGCATGGACAACAGCAGACAGGCATATCGGGATATTCACGCCTTGGCGGGCGACCTGCAGCAATCAACGCTGGTGCAGGGCGGCCGGCTCCATATCGAGGTGCTTGAAGGCGCGGACGCCAGTCTGCTCATCAGCCTGCCCGAATTCGGCGATCTGCCGGTCCACGTGGCCCTGTCGGGCGACCAGCTGGTGGTGGAGGCCTTTCTCTGGCCTGCCGACCAGGTGCACGACCGCGCCGGCCTCAACGAGCAGATGCTGCGCCTGCAAAAGCTGTTTCCCTTCACCACCATGGCGCTGGAACCCCAGGCCCATGGCGGCGAGGGCTATGTGATGTTCGCCGCCCTGCATGCCAGCAGCAGCGAGGGCGACATCATTGCCGAAATCCTCACCCTGGCCGACAGCGTCATCCAGGCCACCGAGGCGCTGGCCCACTATCTGACCCCTGCGCCGGTGCCCGCGCCAGTGCAGGCCTGAAGCCTGCCCGTTGAAGACACTGAGCCCCAAGGAGATCATCATGACCATCTGGAACAAGCTGGTGACCGCGTTGCGCGGCGCAGCGCACGAGGCCGGCGAGGCGGTGACAGACAGCCAGGCCCTGCGCATCCTGGACCAGGAAATCCGCGATGCCGACAGCGACCTGAACAAGTCCAAGGAAGCGCTGGCCGACATCATGGCCAAGCAAAAGCTGGCGGCCGGCAAGCTCAAGCAGACCCAGGAACGCATTGCCGAGTACGAGGGCTATGCCGTCAAGGCGCTGGACACCAGTGACGAGGCGCTGGCACTGGAAGTGGCCGGCAAGGTCTCCGTGCTGGAGACGCAGCGCGACGAGGAGCAATCCCAGCTGGACGCCTACACGCAAAGCGTGGAGCAGCTGCGCGTGGCCATACAGACGGCGCAAACGCATATCAAGCGTCTCAAGCAGCAGGCCGACACCGTCAAGGCCACGGAAAGCGTGCAGCGCGCCCAGGCCACGGTGGCCGGCCGCTATGCAGGCTCGCAGACGCGCGTGCAAAGCGCGCTGGACTCGCTGGAACGCATCAAGCAAAAGCAGGCAGAGCGCGGTGCGCGCATGGAAAGCGCGGCCGAGCTGGCGCGCGACAGCAGCGAAGACGCGCTGGATGCCAAGCTGCGCGCCGCCGGCATCACGCCCCAGGCGGGCAATGCGCAATCGGTGCTGGAACGCCTGAAGGCGCAGCGCGCAGCCGCTGGCGGAAAAAGCGCTTGATGCGCGGCCGTGGTCCGGGCAGGCCGCTTCGTGCCCGCCGTCCTGGCTGCCGGGTTTGAAGGGAGGAGATAAAACATGTCTGCATTCCTGCAATACGCGTTCGGCTTTCCGACCTTCATCTTCGGCGCCTTGCTGCTGTTCATGCTGCTGTACTGGCTGATCGCCATGCTGGGCCTGCTGGAGGTGGACTCGCTGGACCACTGGGTGCTGTTCGACGGCAGCGACCATGCGCACGGCGTGGAGCACTCGGCCAGCGCGCTGGCCGGGCTGCTGCTCAAGGTGGGCCTGGGCGGCATTCCGCTCACGGTCATCCTCACCGCGCTGTTCCTGCTGTCCTGGCTAGCCTCGTATGTGCTGTGCCATTTCGTGCCCATGCCCCAGGGCTGGACCCTGGTGAACCTGCTGACCGGCACCTTGGTGGCCGTGGCGGCTGCCGTGCTGGGCTTTGCCGCCACGGTGCTGGTGCTGCGCCCGCTGCGGGGCATCGTCAACAAGGTGGCGCCTGCAGAGGAGCCCAAGGTGCTGCTGGGCCGCACCGGCCTGGTGCGCAGCGCCGTAGTGGACGGCACGCAGGGCTACGGCAGCGTGGAGGACGGCGGCGCCGGCCTGAACGTGCAGATGCGCTCGCCCGAGCGCGCACTGGGCCGGGGCACCGAGATCGTGCTCATCGAGCACCTGCCCGAGCACAACGCCTGGCGCGTGGTCAGCAAGGCCGAGTTCGACGGCACCGAGCTGCCGCGCTAGCTCCAGGAATTTCCAGGAATTCCTTCCTATTCGTTCCCATTGATTCCCATTGGCCCGGGCGCCCGTGCGGCGGGCGCGGCCTTTGCGTTTTTCAGCGTTTTCACAGATAGCAATTCACAGGGGAGATTCGCATGAACATGAGCAACATGGAGTGGTACATCGTCGCCGGGGTGGTGATCGGTTCCGTCTTCGTCGTCATCCTCGGGCTGTTCGCCCTGGTCAAGGCCTTCTACATCAAGGTCCCGCAGGGCACGGCGCTGATCATCAACGACACCACCTCGCAGCCCAAGGTCAAGTTCACGGGCGGCCTGGTGCTGCCGGTGATCCACAAGAAGGAATTCATGCAGATCTCGCTGCTGACGCTGGAGATCGACCGGCGCGGCAAGGAAGGCCTGATCTGCCGCGACAACATGCGCGCCGACATCACCGTGGCCTTCTACCTGCGCGTCAATGAAACGGCCGAGGACGTGCTCAAGGTGGCCAAGGCCATCGGCGTGGACCGGGCCTCGGACAAGACGGCCGTCAACGACCTGTTCAACGCCAAGTTCTCCGAGGCGCTCAAGACCGTGGGCAAGCAGATCGAGTTCGTGAAGCTGTTCGAGAACCGCCAGGATTTCCGCGACCAGATCATCCATGTCATCGGCAACGACCTCAACGGCTATGTGCTGGAGGACGTGGCCATCGACTATCTGGAGCAGACTCCCAAGTCCTCGCTGGACCCCAACAACATCCTGGATGCCGAAGGCATCCGCAAGATCACCGAGCTGACGGCCAACCAGAACATCGTCACCAACGAGCTCGAGCGCAACTCCGACCTGGCCATCACCAAGAAGAACGTGGAGACCAAGGAAGCCATGCTGGCGCTGGAGCGCCAGCAGGCCGACGCCGAGGCCCGCCAAAAGCGCGAGATCGCCACCATCCAGGCGCGCGAGCAGGCCGAGACCCAGAAGGTGCAGGAAGAAGAGCGCCTGAAGGCCGAGCAGGCCCGCATCCAGACCCAGGAGCAGCTGGACATCCGCGAGGAAAACCGCCAGCGCGAAGTGGCCGTGGCCCAGCAAAACCGTGAGCGTGCGGTGGTGATCGAGGTCGAGAAGGTCACGCGCGCCAAGGAGCTGGAGATCGTGGCCCGCCAGCGCGAGGTGGAGCTGCAGCGCATCGAGAAGGAAAAGGCCATCGAGGTCGAGAAGGCCAACATCGCCAACGTGGTGCGCGAGCGCGTGGTGGTGGAAAAGTCCGTGGCCCAGGAAGAGGAACGCATCAAGGAAGTGCGCGTGGTCTCCGAGGCCGAGCGCATGAAGCAGGTCACCGTGCTGACTGCCCAGGCCCAGGCCGAGGAAGACCTGGTGCGCCAGGTCAAGAAGGCGGAGGCCGAAGAGGCCGCCTCGCGCCACAAGGCCGTGGAAGTCACGACCATGGCCCAGGCCGAGCTGGAGGCGGCCAGCAAGACCGCCGAGGCCAAGAAGAAGCTGGCCGAGGCCATCGAGGTCGAGCGCGCCGCGCCCGGCCTGGCCGATGCCAAGGTGCGCGAAGTCACGGCCGCCGCCCTGGAAAAGGAAGGCCTGGCGCAGGCCAGGGTGATCGCCGAGAAGATGATGGCCGAAGCCAAGGGCCAGCAGGAAAAGGGCCTGGCCGAGGCACGCGTCATCGAGGCCACGGCCGACGCCAACGAAAAGCAGGGCCTGGCCGATGCCAAGGTGCTGGAAGAACGCCTGCTGGCCCAGGCGCGCGGCGAGGCCCAGGTGGGCGCGACCAAGGCCTTGGTCACCCGCGACGTGGGCACGTCCGAGGCCGATGTGCTGCGCGACAAGCTCTTCGCCGAGGCCAAGGGCCTGACCGAGAAGTTCACCGCGCTGGCCTCGCTGTCCGACCAGGCGCGCTCGCATGAGGAGTTCCGCATGCAGTTGGAAAAGAATTTCGAGCAGGCGCTGGCCGCTATCGAAGCCAACAAGAGCGTGGCCAAGGACCAGTCCGAGGTGCTGTCGGCCGCGCTCAGCAAGGCCAACATCGACATCGTGGGGGGCGAGGGCGCCTTCTTCGACAACTTCGCCAAGGCGCTGTCCGTGGGCAAGGCCGTGGAAGGCGTGGCGGGCAAGAGCCCCATCGTGCAGGACCTGATCGGCAAGTTCCTCAGCGGCAAGGGCGGCGCATCGCTGCTCAACGCGCTGGGCGACGGCAAGGGCCTGCCGCCCACGCCGAGGGTCGACTGAACGGTCGATTCAACGGCCGCCTGAACGGGGCGGCCGCCCGGCCGCTCCCTCCACCGGCTGCCCAGCCTCCCGCATCCGCCTTCGTCTTCGCCTGCCTGCCCGCCCGTCTGCCGGCCGGCGGGGAAAGGCGTGAATGGTCCCTGACACGCGAAAGCCCGTGACGCCCATGTCCCAACTGTCCCCATCGTCCACACCGTCCTCACCGCCCCTCTCCCCCGACACTGCCGCCTCCGCCGTGGACCAGGCAGTCGCCAGCGGCGGCTCCTACGAAGTGCTGGCCAAGCGCCTGGACGGCCAGGGGCAGGCGCTGGAGGCGCTGGTGCGCCAGCTCAACGAGGAGCGGCTGGAGGAATTCGGCCGCAGCCAGATGGAAGTCATCGGGCGCATGCGCGTGCGCACCGAAAACAACTGCCTGGGCCGCGACATCGCCCAGGTCGGCGGCTACCTGCTGTTCGGCTACAACGTCTTCATGGGCCTGAAGCAGTCCACGCGCGTGGAAGACGTGTTCGGCCTGTACCGCCTGCACGAGGGAGAGCAGGGCTACGAGGTCACTCCCGTGGACCTCAAGGACAGTTTCCTGGGCATACAGAGCTTCGTGCAGGACTTCCAGGAGCTGTACGCCTACTACAAGAACACGCGGCTGATGCAGCTGGCCGTGCGCGACGGCAAGCTGCTGGCGAGCTTCCAGATCGGCGAGCGCCTGTCCGATGTGCGCGTGTTCCGCTGGTCCGTGCCCGTGGACGGCCAGCCCATACGCTACATAGACAACCGCGGCGAGCGCGACATCGAACTGCCTGCGCCCCATGACTTCGAATGGCAGCGCGCCGGGCGCGAGCAACTCGTGCAGGGGCGCCACCCGCACATCAACGTGCTGGACAAGGTCTTCGTCGAGACCCTGGGCGGCACGCTGACCATCAAGGTCGAGAACAACACCAACGACGGACTGGGCATCTACAGCGAGCCCGTGCAGGAGAAGAACCAGTCGCTGGACGACGCCGTGTTCGAGTACGCCGCCGTCGGCAGCCTGATCCTGCTGAAGATCCTGCCCTACCGCGAAGAGCAGTGGCGCTACCTGATCTTCAACACCGTCTCCCGCCAGGTGCTGCGCATGGATGCCATCGGCGCGGCCTGCATCCAGCTGCCGCAGGACCACGGCATCATCTTCCCGGGCGGCTACTACCTGCAAAGCGGGGAGAACCGCTCGTTCGAGCAGAACATGCAGGGCATGCGCTACCGGCGCAGCATCCGATCGCCCAACGGCGAGGACGTGCTCTACGTGTTCTACGAGCCCGAGAGCGGGCGCATGGCGCTGTTCAAGTACAACCTGATCGAGCGCGCCCTGCAGCCGCCCATCATCGGCCACGGCCATGCGCGCATGGACGACGGGCGCATCGTCATCTTCGCGGCCGAGAGCAACGAAGCCTCGCGCGTGCACCCCATGCAGGTCTGGCGCACGCCCTTCGCCTCGGACGACTACGCGGCGCGCCAGCCTCAGCGCGACAGCTTCCTGGGCCGCATCGGCAATGCCGAGCTGGTCAGCGGCATCTCGGACCTGTACAGCGTGCGCAAGGAAATCGCGGCCACCGAGGTCTCGCTGCCGCGCTACGAGCGCCTGATCGACGCCGCGCGCCGCCTGTTCGAGCGCTACCACTGGCTGGGCGCGCCGCAGCTCAAGGGGGTGCACGAGACCCTGCTGGGCATCGTCGCCACGGGTGATGCGGTCATCGACGAGTACGAAAAGGTCGAGAGCATCCGCAATGCCTCGGCCAAGGCCATGGGCGAGGTGTCCGGCCGCCATGGCCGGTTGCTCAAGCAGTTGCGCCTGGCGGACTGGAAAGGCATTGGCGAATACGTGGATGCGCTCACCCAGCTGGGCCAGCTGCGCGGCCAGCTCATGGCCACGCGCGACCTGCGCTATGTGGACCAGGCCGCCATCGACACCATGGTGCAGGGCGTCAACGAGGCCCAGGCCGATGTCTCCCAGCGCACGGCCGCCTTCATTGCCACCGACGAGGCCATGCAGCCCTATGCCGAGCAGCTGCAGGCGCTGGACCAGGCTGCGCAGGCGGCAGCCACGGTGGCGCAGATCAACGAGCCGCTGGCGCGCATGGCCGACATGGCGGCTGCGCTGGACATGCTGTCCGAGCTGATGGGCAGCCTTTCCATCGACGACGCCACGCAGCGCACCCAGGTGGTGGACCGCATCTCGGCCGTCTACGCGCGCCTGAACCAGGTGCGTGCACGCGCCGAGCAGCGCAGGTCGGGCCTGGGCGGCGCCGAGAACGTGGCCCAGTTCGCGGCCCAGCTGGCGCTGTTCTCGCAAAGCATCGTCAGCGCCCTGGGCCTGGCGCAGACGCCCGAGAAATGCGACGAGCAGCTGGCGCGCCTGCTGGTGCAGCTGGAGGAAATCGAAAGCCGCTTCGGCGAGCACGAGCAGTTCCTTGGCGACATCATGGCCAAGCGCGAGGAAGTGCTGGAGAGCTTCGAGGCGCGCCGCCAGTCGCTGCAGGACGAGCGCCAGCGCAAGGCGCAAGGCGTGCTGGACGCGGCGCTGCGCATCGTGCAGAGCCTGCCCAAGCGCACCGAGAAACTGGCCAGTGCCGACGCGCTGCATGCGTTCTTTGCAGGCGATCCGCTGATCGGCAAGCTCAAGGAGCTGTCCCAGCGCCTGCGAGAGCAGCTGCACGACCCGGTCAAGGCCGACGATATCGACGGCCGCGTCAAGAACCTGCGCGACCAGGCGTTTCGCGCGCTGCAGGACCGCAGCGAGCTGTACGAAGGCGGCGGCGCCATCATCCGCCTGGGCCGCCACCGCTTCAGCGTGGGCAACCAGGAACTGGACCTGACCCTGCTGCCGCGCAACGGCGCACTGTTCCTGCACCTGGTCGGCACCGAGTATTTCGAGCCCGTGGACAACCCCGAGCTGGCCGCTTTGCAGGCCTACTGGGATGCCTCCACGCCGGCCGAATCGGCAGACTTCTATCGCGGTGAATACCTGGCCCTGGAAGTGGTGCAGGCCGCACGCCAGCGCCGTGACGGCTGGAGCGAGGCCCGGCTGGCCCAGTTGCTGCCCGACGAGGCGGCACTGACCCAGGCCATCCGCGAATTCTCCGCGCCGCGCTACCGCGAAGGCTATGAGCGCGGTATCCACGACCATGATGCGGCCCGCATCCTGCAGGTGCTGCTGCCCCTGCGCGATGCCGCCGGCGTGCTGCGCTTTGCGCCCCACGCCCGTGCGCTGGCCCTGCTGTTCTGGAGCGCACATGCCCAGGTGCAGCAGCCGCAGCTGGCTGCCGCCATGGCGCAGTGGCCGCTGCGCGCCCAGCAGGCCCAGGCCATGCAGCAGATGTTCGGCAGCGAGGCCGAGCAGCTGAGCCTGCGCGCCGACATTGCCGAGCGCCTGCGCGCCTATGCCGACGAGCGGGGCCTGCTGCGCGACCTGCTGCCAGGACAGGCGGCGCCCGCAGACAGCGATATCGACAGCCTCATCCACGGCGCCGCCGACTACCTGCAGGCCGAGCTGGCGCAAAAGGCCGTGCGCTTTTCCTTCTCCAGCTACAGCCAGTCGGCCATTGCCGCACTGCAGGCCGCCGTGCAGCAGCAGGCCCAGCCGCTGCAGCGCTGGGAGGAAATGCAGGCCTACTGGCAGGGCGAGGACCGGCACGACAAGCCTTTGGCGCCGCTGGACCAGCGCTGGCGCAGCGCGCTGCACTGGCTGCAGACCGCCTGCCGCGCGCTGGACGACGGGCAAGGGCAGGCCTGGCTGGCCTATTGCGGCGAAGCCGCCGCCTGGCTGTGCTGCGCCGGCCCACTGCCCTGCAAGGTCAGCAATGTGGACCTGCGCCATGAAGTGCCGGGCCTGCTGGGCCAGCATCCGCGCATTGCGGACGGCCGCATGTGGCTGCAGATCGACGACCTGGGCCAGCGCGCCGCGCGCCATTTCCGCAGCTTTGTCCCCGAATTCGGCCGCTACCAGGCGCTGCGCCAGCAGCTGCTGCAGGACTGGCGCTCGCGCGTGCGGGTGGACGAATTCAAGGCCCGGCCGCTGTCGTCCTTTGTGCGCAACCGGCTCATCAACGAGATCTACCTGCCCGTGATCGGCGACAACCTGGCCAAGCAGATCGGCGTGGCTGGCGAGAACAAGCGCACCGACCAGATGGGGCTGCTGATGATGATCTCGCCGCCCGGCTACGGCAAGACCACGCTGATGGAGTACGTGGCCAACCGCCTGGGCCTGATCTTCATGAAGATCAACGGCCCGGCGCTGGGCCACTCCGTGCGCTCGCTGGACCCGGCCCAGGCGCCGGACGCCACGGCGGCCAAGGAGCTGGAAAAGCTCAACCTGGCGCTGGAGATGGCTAACAACGTGATGCTGTACATCGACGACATACAGCACACGCACCCCGAGTTCCTGCAGAAATTCATCTCGCTGTCGGACGGCACGCGCCGCATCGAGGGCGTGTGGAAGGGCCAGACCCGCACCCACGACATGCGCGGCAAGCGCTTTTGCGTGGTCATGTCGGGCAATCCGTACACCGAGTCGGGCGAGGTCTTCAAGATCCCCGACATGCTGGCCAACCGTGCCGACATCTACAACCTGGGCGATGTGCTGGGCGGCATGCAGGAGGTGTTCAAGCTCAGCTATATCGAAAACAGCATGACCTCGAACGCCGTGCTGGCGCCGATGGCCACGCGCAGCTTGCAGGACCTGTACCTGCTGCTGGACAAGGCGCAGGGCAGGGATGTCTCGGGCAACGCGCTGTCGCACGACTATTCATCGGCCGAGCTGCGCGAGATCGAGGCCGTGCTGGCCCGCATGGTGCAGGTGCGCGAGCTGGTGTTCAAGGTCAACCAGCAGTACATCCAGAGCGCCGCGCAGGACGACGGCTACCGCACCGAGCCGGCCTTCAGGCTGCAGGGCAGCTACCGCAACATGAACAAGCTGGCCGAAAAAATCACCCCGGTGATGAACGACCAGGAAATGCAGCAGATGCTGGCCGACCACTACCAGGGCGAAGCGCAGATGCTGACCACGGGCGCCGAGGAGAACCTGCTCAAGCTCGCCGAGCTGCGCGGGCAGATGAGCGACGAGGACAGCGCCCGCTGGCAGCAGATACGCCAGCAGTTCCTGCGCCGCCAGGCCGCAGGCGGCGCCAATGCCGACGCCGCCACGCGCGTGACGGCGCAGCTGGTCGATCTGGTCGCCGCCACGCGCGAGGTGGCCCAGTCGGTGGCCCAGCCCCAGCAGCAGGCGATGCAGGAAGGCGCCGCCGAACAGTCCCAGCTCCTGCAAGCGCTGCAGGCACTGCTGGCCCGGCTGCTGCAGACGCAAAGCGCCGCAGGCGACTCGCTGCACGGCATACGCGAGCTGATGGCGCAAAGGGCGGCCAGCGAGCCCGCCAGCACCCAGGCCGGCACCCCGTCGGAGGTGCAGGCCGCCCAGGACCGTCAGGCCCTGGTTCACATGCTGGGCCAACTGCTGACCCGGTCGCTGGCCCAGTCCCTGCAACCCGTGGTCACGCACCTGGACCAGGCCCGCCGACAGCAGCTGGGCCTGCACCGCGTGCTGATGCAGGTGGCCACGCGCATGCAGGAGCAGATCGACGCCCAGCGCGCGGGCCGTCCCGTGCCGGCTGCGGGCGCCATACGCTCCGAGGAAATCGACAAGGCCTTCGAGCGCATGCAGCGCGGCGACATGCCGCCTGCGGCCTAGGCGCAGCGCCGGGGCCGGGGCCGGGGGAGGGCCCATCGGCAAAGGCTGGGGCGCCTTGCTGGCGCTGCCTTTGCATGGGCCGGGGGCCCTCGCACGTCTGCATGCGCTGATCCGTCATCGGACAACCCGATGTCCCGGACGTTGGACCATCACCTACAACCCGGGGCGCGTCCCGAACCGATGCTTGGAGTGGCGTGTTCGCAGCAGTGTGCACGCCCCACGAAGAGCCAACACGATGGACGCCCCATGGAACACAACTCCCAGCTTTCCGTTTCGCGCAGGGACCTGCTGATTGCAGGTGCCTCCACGGCTGCGGCAACGGCCGTGCCTCGATCGGCCGGCGCGCAAGTGCAGCCTCCCTCCATCCCCGAAGGGGTCCAACTGCCCGTCACCCTGCAGGTGAACGGCCAGGAACACCGCCTGGACCTGGACACCCGCACCACGCTGCTCGACGCCCTGCGCGAGCATCTGCACCTGACCGGCACCAAGAAAGGCTGCGACCATGGCCAGTGCGGGGCCTGCACGGTGCTGGTCAATGGCCGGCGGGTGGTGTCCTGCCTGAGCCTGGCCGTGATGAACCAGGGCGCCGCCGTGACCACCATCGAAGGCCTGGGCACGCCGCAATCCCCGCACGCCATGCAGGCCGCCTTCGTGCGGCATGACGGATTCCAGTGCGGCTACTGCACGCCGGGGCAGATCTGCTCTGCCGTGGGCATGCTCGACGAGATCCGGCAAGGCATGCCCAGCCATGCCAGCGAAGACATCGTGGCCCAGCCCCTGGTGTCGGCCCATGAACTGCGTGAACGCATGAGCGGCAACCTGTGCCGCTGCGGGGCGTATTCCAACATCGTCGATGCCATCACCGAAGTGGCGGGGGAGGGGCGGACATGATTGCCTTCACCTACGAACGCGCCCAATCCCCCGCGCAGGCTGCCGCCTCCGTGGCGGCCCGGCCGGGCGCCCGCTTCATTGCCGGGGGCACGAATCTGCTGGACCTGATGAAGCTGCAGATAGAAACCCCCGTGCATCTCGTCGATGTGAACGGCACCGGCATGGACACCGTGGAGCCCACCGCGCAGGGCGGGCTGCGCATAGGCGCGCTGGTGCGCAACAGCGACCTGGCCGCCCATGCGCGCGTGCGGCGTGACTACGGCGTGCTGACGCGCGCCCTGGTGGCCGGCGCCTCGGGCCAGCTGCGCAACATGGCCACCACAGGCGGCAATCTGCTGCAGCGCACGCGCTGCCCGTATTTCTACGACACCAATATGCCGTGCAACAAGCGTGTGCCGGGCAGTGGCTGTTCGGCCATTGCCGGCGTGAGCCGCCAGCATGCGGTGATCGGCGGCAGCGAGGCCTGCATTGCCACCCACCCCAGCGACATGGCCGTGGCGCTGCGCACGCTGGACGCCACGGTGGAAACCATCCAGGCCGACGGCAAGGCCCGCGTCATCCCCATTGCCGACTTCCACCGGCTGCCCGGCAGCACGCCGCATGTAGAGACGGCCTTGCAGGCCGGCGAACTGATCACCTCCGTCACCCTGCCGCCGCCGCCAGGCGGCACGCACATCTATCACAAGGTGCGTGACCGCGCCTCCTATGCCTTTGCGCTGGTGTCGGTGGCCGCCATCGTGCAGCGCGACGGCAGCGGGCGCGTGGCCCTGGGCGGCGTGGCGCACAAGCCGTGGCGTCTGGAGGCTGCCGAAGCGTTGATGCCGCAGGGCGCCAAGGCCGTCACCGACCGCCTGCTGGCAGGCGCCCGGCCCACGCACGACAACGCCTTCAAACTCACGCTGGCCGAGCGCACGCTTGCCTCCGTGCTGGACCAGGCCAGGAACTGACGCCATGAAATTCGACACCCCCGCAACGGTCAACCCCATTGACCAGCTCAAGATCATCGGCCAGCCGATGAACCGCATCGACGGCCTGCTCAAGACCACCGGCACGGCGCCGTATGCCTATGAGCGGCATGACGTGGTCCAGCACCCGGCCTATGGCTATGTGGTGGGCTCGGCCATCGCCAAGGGCCGCATCCGCAGCATCGGGCTGGCGCAGGCAAGCCGCGCGCCCGGCGTGCTGGCCATCGTCACCGCACAGACCGCTGGCAAGCTGGGCCAGGGCAAGATGAACACCGCGCCGCTGCTGGCAGGCCCCCAGGTGGCCCACTACCACCAGGCCGTGGCCCTGGTGGTGGCGGAAACCTTCGAGCAGGCGCGCGCTGCCGCGCAATTGGTCCGTGTGGACTACGAGCCCGTGGCTGGCGCCTATGACCTGGCCAAGGCCAGGGACTCCGCCGTGCCACCCGACAGCATCAATGGCGATGCGCCGGACACGGCCATTGGCGATTTCGAAGGCGCCTTCGCCTCTGCCCCCGTGAAGGTGGACGCCACATACACCACGCCAGACCAGTCGCACGCCATGATGGAGCCCCATGCCACGCTGGCCGCATGGAAGGGCGACCAGCTCACGGTATGGACCTCGAACCAGATGATTGCCTGGGGGCAGGGCGAGCTGGCAAAGACGCTGGGCATTCCCAAGGACAAGGTGCGCCTGGTCTCGCCATTCATCGGCGGCGGTTTTGGCGGCAAGCTGTTCCTGCGGGCCGATGCACTGCTGGCCGCATTGGGCGCCCGCGCGGCAGGCCGGCCCGTCAAGGTCGCACTGCAGCGCCCGCTGATGGCCAACAACACCACGCACCGCCCGGCCACCATCCAGCGTGTGCGCATCGCGGCAGGGCAGGACGGCAGGATCACCGCCATCGGCCACGAAAGCTGGTCGGGCGACCAGCCCGGAGGATCGGCGGACGGTGCCGTGGACCAGACCCGCCGCATGTATGCCGGCACCCATCGCATGACCGCCACGCGCCTGGCCGTGCTGGACTTGCCCGAGGCCAATGCCATGCGCGCCCCCGGCGAAGCCACGGGGCACATGGCCCTGGAAGTTGCCATGGACGAGCTGGCGGAAAAGCTCGGCATCGACCCCGTGGAGCTGCGCATCCGCAACGACACCCAGGTGGTGCCGGACAGCGGCAAGAAGCCGCAACCCGAGGCGAAGGAGGGCACCCCTGCCCAGGAGCACAAGCCGTTTTCCCGCCGTGAGTTCGTGCAGTGCCTGCGCACGGGCGCCGAGCGCTTCGGATGGAGCAAGCGCAATCCCCAGCCGGCCCAACGGCGCGAAGGGCGCTGGCTGATCGGCCTGGGCATGGCCGGCGCCTACCGTGGCGCGCCTGTCATGAAGTCCGCCGCCCGCGTGCGCCTGGACAGGCAGGGCATGCTCACCGTGGAAACCGACATGACCGACATCGGCACGGGCAGCTACACCATCATTGCCCAGACGGCGGCCGAGATGCTGGGCCTGCCGCTGCAGCAGGTGCGCGTGCGGCTGGGCGACTCCGGCTTTCCCGTGTCTGCCGGCTCGGGCGGGCAATGGGGCGCGGCCAGTGCCACCTCCGGCGTCTATGCCGCCTGCGTGAAGCTGCGCGAGGCCGTGGCGCGCAAGCTGGGCATGGACCCGGGGACGGCCGAATTCGCGGATGGGCATGTGCAGGCGGGCGGCAAGCGCCGGGCCCTGGCCAGCGCTGCCGGCGACGGCGACCTGACGGCCGAGGATGCCATCGAATTCGGCGTGCTCGACAAGAAGATGCAGCAGTCCACCTTTGGCGCCCACTTCGTGGAGGTCGCCGTGGACGCATTCACCGCCGAGGTCCGCGTGCGCCGCATGCTGGCCGTTTGCGCGGCCGGCCGCATCCTCAATCCCAAGACGGCCCGCAGCCAGGTCATCGGCGCCATGACCATGGGCGTGGGCGCGGCCCTGATGGAGGAGCTGGCCGTGGACACGCGCCTGGGCTTGTTCGTCAACCACGACCTGGCGGGCTACGAGGTGCCCGTGCATGCCGACATCCCGCACCAGGAAGTGATCTTTCTGGACGAGGTCGATCCCATGGCCTCGCCCATGAAGGCCAAGGGTGTGGGCGAGCTGGGCATCTGCGGCGTGAGCGCGGCCATTGCCAACGCCATCTACAACGCCACCGGCGTACGCGTGCGTGACTATCCGGTCACGCTCGACAAGCTGCTGGCGGGGCTGGGGAGGCTGGCATGACAGGGGAGTGCACCTGAGGCAGCCCGCTCAGGCCCTGGATTCTTGATGAACGAAGGCCGGTCACCTCTGGGTGGCCGGCCTTTTTGCATGTAGCCATCAATAGAACGCATAGCTTGCGCGTCCGTCGGCATTGGCCTGGAGAGGCTGGCGTGGAGATACTTTTTGCACTGGGAAATGTCGGCGCTGTGCACTCCGAACACAGGCCGCCCCGGTTTCCCTACAACAGAACCTGGCCTGGGTGCAAAGCGCCTGCCAGGGCAAAGAGACAACCTGCTCCGACAAGGACTTGTATGAAAGATATCCGCAAGACGATGGACGAGGGCGCCATGGCGCCGTTCCAGTGGCTCGCCGTGGCCATCTGCATCCTGCTCATCATGCTGGACGGCTTCGATGTGCTGGTGATGGCCTTCACCGCCTCGGCCGTCGCTGCCGAGTGGAAGCTCAACGGGGCGCAGCTGGGCGTGCTGTTCAGTGCCGGGCTGATCGGCATGGCCATAGGCTCGCTGTTCCTGGCGCCCGTGGCCGACCGCCGTGGCCGGCAACCCGTCATCGTGCTGTGCCTGGTCGTGGTGTCCGTGGGCATGCTGCTTTCTGCCGCAGCGCGCAGCTATGTGGAACTGGCAGCCCTGCGCGCCATGACGGGCGTGGGCATTGGCGGCATGCTGGCCAGCGTGGGGGTGATCACCTCGGAGTATTCATCGAACAAATGGCGCAGCACGGCGATTGCGCTGCAGGCCACGGGCTATCCGATTGGCGCCACGCTGGGCGGGCTCATGGCCGCCTGGCTGCTGGCACACCATGGCTGGCGCTCGGTCTTTGTGTTCGGCGGCCTGGCCACGGCGCTGATGGTGCCCATCGTGCTGTGGCGGCTGCCGGAGTCGGTGGACTTTCTGTTGGGCCGCCGCCCGGCACGTGCGCTGGAAAAGCTCAACCGGCTGATGGCGCTGATGGGCCATCCTGCCTTGCTGCAGCTGCCTGCACAGGCCGGCGGCGAATTCCGGCAGGGCAACACCGTGGCTGCCCTGTTCAGGAACGGCCTGGCGCGCCCCACGCTGATGCTCTGGGCCGGCTTCTTCCTGCTGATGTTCAGCGTCTATTTTTCGCTGAGCTGGACGCCCAAGCTGCTGGTGCAGGCCGGCCTGTCGGCACAGCAGGGCGTGACGGGCGGCGTGCTGCTCAACCTGGGAGGCATTGCCGGCGGCAGCCTGTTCGGCCTGCTGGCAGTGAAGGTGAGGCTGCGGCATCTGGCCATGGGCAGCCTGCTGCTGAATGCCTTGTTCACCGCGCTGTTCGGCCTGGCCTCGGCCAGCCTGGGCTGGGCGTTTGCCGCAGCGGTGGGCGTGGGCGTGTTCCTGTTCGCCTCCATGGCCGGGCTGTACGGGCTGGTGCCGGCCACCTATCCGGCCCAGGTGCGCGCCACCGGCATGGGCTGGGCCATAGGCATTGGGCGCATAGGCGCCATCGTGGCGCCCGCCATGGCCGGCCTGCTGCTGGACGGCGGTTGGCAGCCTGCGTCGCTGTACTACGTCTTTGCCTTGCCGCTGATTGCCGCGGGGCTGGCCGTGTGGGCCACGGGCGCCGGCCGCACCCTGGCGCCGATGGGTGGCGCGCTGCGAGCGCCTGGTGCTTGATCCTTGAACCCCTATCCGTGAGCACGCGCCCGAGCGCCCAAGCGCTCAAGCGCTCAAGCGCAGGAGAAACACTTCCATGGCATTGGACAAACCCTATCTCGACGTACCGGGAACCACGGTCTTCGACGCCGAGCAATCCCGCCAGGGCTACTGGCTCAACCAGTTCTGCATGTCGCTGATGAAGGCCGAGAACCGCGAGCGCTTTCGGGCTGACGAGCGCGCCTATCTGGGCGAATGGGCCATGACGGCCGAGCAAAGACAGGCCGTGCTGGACCGCGACCTGAACCGCTGCATTGCGCTGGGCGGAAACATCTACTTCCTCGTGAAGATCGGCGCCACCGACGGCGTCAGCGTGCAGAACATGGTCTCGACCATGAGTGGCATGAACGAGGAGGACTACCGCCAGATGATGCTGGGCGGCGGACGCAGCATCAATGGAAACCGCTACCTGCATGAGCAGGAACGACAGGAAAAAGGCAACTGACATGGCGCGCATCACCGCATCCGTCTACACCTCGCATGTGCCCGCCATCGGCGCGGCCATGGACCTGGGCAAGGTGGGCGACCCCTATTGGCAGCCTTTGTTCAAGGGCTTCGAGCACTCGCGCCAATGGCTCAAGGACAACAGGCCCGACGTGATCTTCCTGGTCTACAACGACCACGCGGCCGCGTTCAGCCTGGATTTCATCCCGACGTTTGCCATCGGCACGGCCGCTGAATACCAGCCCGCCGACGAAGGTTGGGGCCCGCGCCCCGTGCCCAAGGTCGTCGGCCATCCGGAGCTGGCCAGCCACATTGCGCAGTCGGTGATCCAGCAGGACTTCGACCTGACCATCGTCAACAAGATGGACGTGGACCACGGCCTGACCGTACCGCTGTCGCTGATGTGCGGCGAGCAGGACGCGCACACGGGCGCCTGGCCCTGCCCGGTGATTCCGTTTGCCGTCAACGTGGTGCAGTACCCCGTGCCGTCGGGCCAGCGCTGCTTCAACCTGGGCCG
>Ga0067045_1027446_pt1 | contig 130809 bp, 133 predicted proteins | sample TerdegcTABiofilm_FD_59184 | JGI IMG/M metagenome (GOLD analysis project Ga0067045, IMG submission 59184) | Combined Assembly of (Gp0054472, Gp0054536) Wastewater bioreactor microbial communities from Singapore -Terephthalate degrading...
CCTGCCACGGGGTATAGCGGCGGTCGACCCGGTCGACTACCTGACATTCCTTCTCTTGGAGAGGGGCGCGGATCTGATCCTCACCGATTCGGGCGGGATCCAGGAGGAGGCCTGCATCCTCGGAGTACCCTGCGTGACGCTGAGGGACAACACCGAGCGGCCCGAGACCATAGAGGTCGGCGCCAATGTCCTCGCGGGTGCCGCCCCCTCCAGGATCCTCGAGTGCGCAAGGCTTATGCTCTCGAAACGGCGCGCGTGGGGGAACCCCTACGGAGACGGCCGTTCCGCATCAAGGATAATAGACGTCTTGGAGGGCGCCTCTTTCTGAAATCCAGTATCCGCCTGCGCCCCCCGATTTTACGCCTCTCCCCATCCTCAGTCGCTGCCCATCGGGATCACCGTAATTAGCCTCTTACGAAATAACGCCTCTGTGGTGCTCCGTTGTCTGCCGGCGAGCTCGTATCGGAACGCCTGGGTTTGGACGTCAACCTACTCTACTCCTCGTTCATGAACTACTCCTTCAATTTCCTGGGCTCGGTCTTCAGCGCCCTCTTCCTCACCATCCTGGCGAGGGCACTGACAGTGGAGGACTACGGGGTATGGGTCATGCTCGTCAGGTACATCGGGTACTTTGCGATCCCTTCGGTCATATTCACCTACTGGCTGCCCCGCGACATAAGCAGGGGGAGGAACACGTCGAAGACGGGCCTCGCCTACTCGGTCCTGATGGGGATAATGATGACCCCAGTCTACCTTGTCTTCGTTTGGGCAATCTCGGGAGAGCTGGGGCACCCGCTGTTCCCGGCGCTCCTCTCCTCGGGGGTCGTGGTGCTCGAGTACGTCTATCTGGCACTCTCGTACACCTCTCAGGGGCACAAGCCCCAGCTCGTGGGAATCGGGCAATTCGCCTTCAAGGCTGTGCAGGCCGTCACCGGCATTGCGATGATCTCCGGGCTCCACCTCGGACTCTCGGGCGCGGTGCTCTCGCTCCTATTCGGGAGGCTTGTCATGGACCTCGTCTTGCTCCGGCTGAACCTCCCCCTGCTGCGCAGGTCGGGGATCAGCCCCGGCACCGCAGTCCTGTGGGCAAAGTCCTCCTGGCAGTCCCTCTTGGGTTCCATCACATGCCTCGTATTCTGGCTCGATGCCCTTATAGTGAGCCTGATCTTCGGCTCCGAAGTCCCGGTCGCATTCTACGGGGTCTCCGCAATGATCCTGACGGTGATCACATACGCCTCATCGATCCCCTCCTCGCTTTACCCGAAGATCCTCGCCAAGAAGAACTTGGAGGACCTGGACGAGGCGATCTGGCTCACCCTCCTGCTGACGCTTCCGATCGCCGCATTCATCGCCCTCTACGCCGAGCCGATCTGCGCGATCCTGGGTACAAAATACCTGCCGGCGGCTTGGCCCCTAAGATCCTTCCTTCCGGCGTCCGTGATGCAGGCGATCTCCGGGATAGCCATAATCTCCTACCTCGGACTGGAGGGCAGGGACGCGTCCTCCATCTCCCAGAGGGAGCTGCTCAAATCCGCTGTCTTCAAGAACGACCTGGTGAACCTCTCGGTCAACGTAGTCTATGTGATGCTGATATCGGCCTCTTCCTACCTCATCCGGGATCCTGCGAGTCTAGCTGTGGCGTGGGGCCTCTCGATGCTGGCCTCGTTCACCCTCACCCTCCTGGCGACCTCCGTGCTGCTGAGGAGGGACTTCGGCCAGTCCTTCCCAATCCGGAAGCTCTCTAGGCATGCTGTCGTGATCCTGACCCCCGCCTTGCCGTTGTCGGCTCTCCCCCTCCTCTTCCCGATAACCAGGCTCGACACGCTATGGGTGCTGGTGCCGATGCTTGTCCTGCACATAATCGTCTTCTTCTCCGCCTATGCCTTGATCCTGTACGCGTTTCTGCCTAGGCTCAGGGCGACGGCTGATGAGCTCAGGAAATCCCTGCGGTCGGCAATCGCTTCCCGGCTCAGGCGGGGCTCTTCGGGCTGATCCGTCTTATCGCCCTAAAGTTCCAGTAACTGATGGTCAGTTGCTTGAGAAAAAGAGAGGGAAAAAGGAGCTCCGTTCACTCCCTGAAGAGGATCTTCTCGAGCACCTTCCTCACTTCAGCGACGAGGAAAGCGAACAGGCAGAACCCTGTGACGTACGCCCAGTGCTCCAGCCCGAGCGGAATAGCGCCGAAGATGCCCGGCACCGCGTAGATCGCGAAAAGCTGCAGCAGGAGCCCGATCCCGACGCCCGCGTAGGCGTAGGGGTTGATCCAGAAGCTCCTCCCGATGTTCCTCAAGAACGGCTCCCTCTCCTTCTGTGCCTGTATGCCGTTGAACCACTGGGCAGCCGCCACGGTCGTGAAGGTCACCGCGACCGCCATCTCGTATCCGTACTGGTAAATCAGGTACCTGAAGAGTAATAGCGCCGCGACTCCCGTCGTGACGCCGAAGAACCCTATCCTGAAGACCTGCACCTTGTCGAAGAACTGGTCCTTGGGCCTCCTCGGCCTCCTCGCCATCACGTCCCCCTCCTCCTTCGCGAACGGGAAGAACTTGTCCTGCACCCCGTCCGTAACTATGTTGATCCAGAGTATCTGTATCGGGAAGAGCGGGATCGGGTATCCCAAGAAGACCGCGACGGAGAGCAGGACTATCTGCATCATGTTGGTGGATAGGAGGTAGTAGATCACCTTCCTGACATTGTCCGCTATCACCCTCCCGATCCTTATCGCGTCGACTATCACCCTCAGGTTGCTGTCGAGTATGACCATCTTCGATACGCTCTTCGCAGCCTCGCTCCCGGATCCCATCGCGATCCCGAGGTCGGCCACCTTCAGCGCGGGCACGTCGTTCACCCCGTCCCCGGTCACGGAGACTATCTCGCCCCTCTCCTGCAGCGTCTTGACGATCCTGTACTTCGTCTCCGGCAGGGCCCTCGCCACCACCGTGGTTCTCTTCAGCGCCTCGTAGAGGGCGCCCCCGTCCATGCCGTCGACCTCGACGCCGGTCAGGACGCCGTCCCCCTCGCCCCATATGCCGACCTCCTCCGCAATCGCCTTCGCGGTTAGCGGGTGGTCCCCTGTGATCATCATGACCCTGATCCCGGCCCTCTTCGCGGTCGCGACCGCCTCCCTCACCCCCTCCTTCGGGGGGTCTAGGAACCCGACCAGCGCGACGACCCGGACCCTCCACTCCTCGGGGGCGTTCGAGTTCCACTCCCCTGCGGCTATCGCGATTATCCTGAGGCCCCTGGACGCCATCCCCTCCTCCTCCCGGGCTAGCCTCTCCGCCTCCTCCGGGTTCACCGCGATCCTCCTGATCTCCTCGAACGCACCCTTTACGAACAGGATCCTCGACCCGCGGACCTCGTTGGCGGTCGCCATCATCCTCCTCTTGGTGTCGAATGGGAATGCCCAGACCCTCCTGTGCTCCTCCCTGATCCCGCAGTAATCTTCCCCGACCCACCTGCTCAGGGCGAGGTCAATCGGATCCCCCTTCTCGCCGTCGGAGTCGTTGCAGAGCGCGGCCCCGAGCCTTGCGAGCTCCTCGTCGATGACCACCGCCTCCTTGACCTCGAGCTTCCCCTCGGTGATCGTCCCCGTCTTGTCCGACGCGATCACCGTGGCGCTCCCCAGGGTCTCGACCGACGGCAGGTACCTCGCGAGCGTCTTCCTCCTGCTGAGGTTAACCGCTCCGACCACCATGACGATCGTTATCACCAGCGGAAGCCCCTCAGGTACGGCAGAGACCATCTGGGCGACGAGGAGGTACGCAAGGTTTCCGAGCTCGCGCCCCTGGGAATAGCCGATGATCCCGACCGCTGAAAATATCGCGATCAGAAGGAAGACGTACCTCTTGAAGAACTCCCTCACAGCGAAGGTCAGGGGGCTGTCCGGGGAACTCTCCTTAGCCCGCTCGGCGATCGATGCCAGGTAAGTCCTCCTCCCAGTCCTGCAGACGTATCCCGTCCCCGATCCCCTCACAACAGTGGTCCCGGAGAACAGCATGTTGACCATGTCGTAGGGCGGGGTATCTGCCGGGAGGACGACCGACTCGTCCTTGGAGGCAGGGACCGACTCCCCCGTTATCGTCGCCTCGTCAACCATCAACCCCTCGCTCTCGAAGACCCTGATGTCTGCGCTCACGACATCGCCCTCCCTGACGATGACGACGTCCCCGGGGACGAGCTCGGAGGACGGCACGACGACCTCCTCCCCGTCCCTCAGGACCGTTGCCCTGCTCTCCGCCATCTTCTTGAGGGCCCGTATCGACGCCTCGGCCTTCATCTCCTGCCAGAAGCCGAGGACCCCGTTCAGCATCACGATGGATATGATTACGAAGAAGTCCTCTATCTTGTCCAGCGCGATAGCGATCACAGACGCGATGATGAGCACGTATATCAGTATGCTCTTGAACTGCCGGAGGAACGCCCTGAGCCTCGAAGGCTTCTCCTCCTCCAGGAGGTTCTTGCCATAAAGTTCGAGCCTCCTCAGGGCATCTTCCTGGCTCAGCCCGGACTTGGAGGTCTCGAGGCTCCTCTCTATGCTCTCGATCTCCTCTGCGTGCGGGTACTCAAGAAGTTCCATACGAAGTATTCGATACCGGAAAGAAATATCTTTTTCTTAAATGGAAGTAAGTATTATTTGCGCCAGAAAAATAAAACGAGAGGAAAGCGGCGCATTTCAGAGCGACTGAGAGGAGGAATCGAGGTTTACAATCCCTCAAAGCCAGTATAGGCACCTGGAGAAGGAGCGGATCCTGCTACGCGTATCGGTCTTCCTTCTCCTCCTCATAGGCTTGGGGGAGATCCTCGCGGGGGTCTACTTCGGCAGCATCGCGCTCATCGCCGACGGTGTCCACTCTCTAGCCGACAGCGTCGTCTCCACCCTGGTCCTTGCTGGCATATTGATCTCCATGCGCCGACCAGACGGCGCGTTCCGCCACGGCTACGCGAGGGCGGAGAACCTCTTCGGCCTCCTCGCAGCCGTCGTGATGATCGCCCTCGGTGCCCTGATGATGTACGAGTCCTACCTGGCGGTCATAGACCCGGAGCCGGTAAGGGACGCACTGCTGGCAATCGTCGTCGCAGTCCTGGCAGGCGCCTTATCGATGGCGCTCGCTTTCATGAAGATGCGCCTTGCGAGGAGCTCAGGCTCGCTCGCGCTCAAGATAGAGGCGTACAACTCGATAAAGGACGGCCTGGCCTCGTTTGTCGTCGTAGGGGGGGTAGCCCTCTCGTCCCTGGGTTTCATCTTCTTCGACGCCCTGGCCGGGATGGCGATCTCCGTGATGATCGTCGCGGTCGGCTACGTCTCAATAAAGGAGTCCTCGGTGGTGCTGATGGACGGATGCCTCTGCCCCGGGCTGATCGACCGGTTTTCAGCAATCGCCTTGGGCGTAGAGGGTATCAGGGGCGTACACGACGTCCGCCTGAGGAAGGTCGGAAGGTCAGTCGCCGGGCAGGCCAAGATCCGCCTCGACGCCACCATGACGGTGGAGGAGGCGCACCGCGTCGCCGAGCTCGTCAAGAAAAGAATCATTAGTGAGTTAGGCGATATATCTGATATCGTACTCGAGATCGAGCCCTCAAAGGGCACAAGATCCCGGGAAGAGTGATGCATGGAGTTGTGACATTTGGGAGTTAGCCGGGTTTACCTCGTCGACGCGTCCGGTAGCATGGGCGGCACCGAGGGCATCGCAGAACTGACCGCCCCCAAAATAGAACTCGTGAAGGGGGAGCTCAGGCAGCTGCTGGGGGACGGGCTGAACTTTGCAATGGACGACAGGGTTGCCGTAATGGCATTCAAGAACAGGAAGGGAAAGCCCCTGGTCAAGACCGTCCTGCCATTCCAGTACGCGCGTGCGCTCGACGAGAATTTCGTGCACCTGATAAACAGCATATCCTCGATAAACGCGGAGGGCGGGACGCCGATCAGCATGGCACTCAGGGAGGCGCTCTCCCTCACCGCGCCCGAGTACGGGGATCGCGAAGTACTGCTTATCACCGACGCCGACTACAGCCTTGGGGAGGACCCCCGCCTCTACGTATACGACGCGCTGATGCAGCACGCCACAATCAACGTGATCTACCTCGGGGCGAGCGAGAGGCTGGAGATGCTCGAGTCCCTCGCGAGGAGGACCGGAGGGACCGTCCGGGTCGTTAGGCGCCCGGTCGACCTCCACAGGTACCTCTTCTACCCGCCGGATCCACCGCCACTCGATCCCTACACCGAGGATCTCGTCTCGCTCGCGGTCTCTAAGATCAAGGAGTACAAATCCCCGAAGCCCGCTGAGGGCACGGGCTCTGAGGGGAAACTCCCGGATGCAGGGGCCTTGGAGGAGCTCAAGGCGCTGAAGCTGCGCCTCTTGAAGAGGCAGGAGGACCTCGGGAAAGAGCTCGCCGCCATGCCACTTCAGAGGCAGGAACCCCTCTTCAAGCTCATGGGCATAAAGCAGATGCTGGGGCGGAAGCGGATCAGCAAGAAGGACTACCTCCAGAGGGCTTCAGAGATCGAGGAGGCGCTCGGCGAGCTCGTTAGGGCTGAAAGGTCCAAGCGGCGCGCCCTCGCCGTGCTCGATTCGCTCTCCGCAGACCTGGACTCGATCATGGGGAGGGCAAGGGAATAGTATTTTACTTACTAAAATAAAAATTTTTAGTTTTCAAAATCAGAGCAGGGCTGTCCGTTTCCCATCTTTTCTGAAAGGTGCTTCTCCTGCACAGACCTAGCCCGGCTATGGGCCCCCGCCCATCCGTATTAAAGATCGCAATCGTGGGCCTCGGTACCGCGAAGGTCGACGCCCGCGTAAAAATCTGTAAAAAAAAAATTAATTAATTAAATTAAAAAAGGGGCGGCCTCGCCCGGTCTTAGCCCTTCTCCGGGAACAGCCTGGCCAGCTTCTCCTCCGGCAGCGGCTTCGTCGCAAGGCTGACCACGGTGTAGACCGCGGCGCACCCGATCATGAGAGCCAGCGCCCAGACCCCCCAGTGCCCGAAGGGCGGGACGAACTTCCCGTAAACGTTCGGGTGGAGGAGCGCGAGCGCCATCCCGTAGGCGATCGTCGCGACCGCCCCCCACTTCGTCGCCCTCTTCCAGTACATCGAGACCGCTATGACGAAGAAGAAGATCCCGGCCTGGGCTACCGCCGAACCTGACATGAACTCAGAGAGGACTGGCGGCGGCGAGGTGTAGGTCCACCAGAGCGGGATGAGGACGAACGGGACGACCAGCAGCCTCGATATCATCAGCTGCGCCCTCGGGCTCACCTTCGGAGTACCGTTCCGGATCAGGTCCCTGCTCACATTGGTGGCCATTATCATGACCATCCCAGCGAGCGTTGAGACCGCCGCCGCGAAGACTGCCATCGAGAAGACCGCTGCACCTGCAGAGCCTCCGATCGCCATGCTGACGAGCGATGCCGCGGCGTCGCCGTATATGGGGCCCGACCCCATCAGCTCCGCCCCCCAGACCGCCCTCGCGGCGTAGCCCATCGCCCCGACCATCAGCGGGGTGACGCAGTTGAGCGCGACTATCAGCATTATCACCCCGTACTCCTTCCTCGTCACCCTCCTGGTTCCGAGGAACCTTGCGATGTTCTGGGGGAACCCTGTCGCCATCAGCAGGAACATGATCATCGCAGCCGTGACTCCGAGCCAGTCGTACCCGGGGAAGGACGGGGCAATCGGGGCTGTGTACCCGCCTATCGAGACCGCGGTCTCCACGCCGCCCGGCTTTACGAACTTCGATGCCGCTATCGCCTCAGCGATCTTCGACGGGCCGCCCGCCCAGAATATCGAGGCTATACCGAAGGCCCAGCCGATCACCATGAATATCCCGCCCTGGAGCGCGAGGGAGAACTGCGTCCCCGCATACCCTCCTATCATTATGTACGCCGCGCAGAGCACAGCGGTGATGAGCAGGCTCGCGAGCCAGTCCGTGCCCGTCGTCAGCTTCCAGACCGAGGCCATCGCCTTGTACTGCCCGACGCTGTAAACTATCAGCAGCACAACCATCGCCAGCCCCGCTAGCGCCTGGACGAGGCTGCTGTCGAACCTGAGCTTAGCCACCTCGGGGACCGTCCTCGCCCCGAGCGCCGCGTACCTCCGCATCCTGTACCCGAGGACGACGCACAGCGAGAGCCCCATCAGGTTCATCGCGCCGATCAGCCAGGACCCAGACCAGCCGTACGTGTAACCGAGCCCGGCATTGCCGAAAATAGCCCAGCCGCTGAGCCAGGTCGCGGTGAGCGCAAGGCCGGTGACCAGCGGCCCGACGTCTCCGTGCCCGACCGCCCACTCGTCGAAGCTCTTGCACTTCCTGTAGAAGTATACCCCGATCCCCGCGCTCAACGCAAGCATCAGCCCCACCGCCACAGAGACGGCGATCGCCGACTCGGGAGTGGGGACCGGTATCGGGACTGCCTCGGTCAATCAGTCCACCTCCCAGAACTCGGTCGTCCTGAGCCAGAGCAGCACGGTTGCCCACGCCGCGCTCAATAATGCCGCACCCCAGTAGGCGTACCACCCACCGAGGGTGTATGCCACGATCGGCACGGATGCGAAGCAGAGCGCCAGTACGACTATTCCCAACAGAACTTTTCCGTTGCGTTTCATTGACCTCCCTCCAAAAACCTGTCAATCTTCATCTTACCTGCCCACTCGCCACTGCAACCCATGGGGAAAACCCAAACAGAAAAACGGAGCCCAGCAGCGGAGGACAGCGTTCTATCAGGCGCGCCAGAAAAGGCGCCCACCTTTGTAAAGACACTCACCCATTCCAGAGTCCTCCAATGGTAAAGAATACCGGGGTATGGGCTTTAAGCCTGTTGGGCAAGATCTGTTGACCAGCCCCAAACCCCTCCTCTCTTTGACGGAAATCCGCCCGGGGAAAAAGCACGAAGATCCCACGGGGAAATCGGACAAAACTTGGCAATTGATATTAGCGCGCGTTGCCCAGAAAGGAGTGAAACGCACGTTCCGTCCCATTCCACAGCGTCCCTAAAATCCAAAGACGCCGATTTGGTTGGTGGTGATCTCAAATGGATGGTAGAAAATTGGCGGCTGGAGTCATCCTGTCGTTGTTCTTAGTCACCGCGCTGTCGGCTGGAACCGGGATCCTAGCCCAGCCAATCGAGGCGCTGAAGTCGGAGTACATGGTCCAGGTCATGGAATCCGCAAAGGCTGGAGCAGATCAGGCTTTGATCCAGCTCCGGCTCAGGAACATGACCGTGCCGGGAGACCTCAACGCCACGTACGGAGAGGCGATGTACATGTACAACCTGGCGCTCCAGTACAGGAGCCAGTCAAACTACTCCGCTTGCAACGAGCTGGCCCTTGGCGCACAGAACATGTTCAGGGAGGTGGCACAATACGCCGCTTCCATGGGTGATGGCGTCACCCAGCCGGGCGAGGAGGCGCTGAGAGCCAGGATCGAGCTGAGGGCGCGCATAGTGAGGATGCAGTCCTTCATAAGAGAGCTTGCCAACGCCACGTCGAGGGTCGATGGCTTCGGGCTGGACGTCAGCGGACTCACGGGGGATCTGGAGCAGCTCAGGCTCAGGCTCGAGGTAGCCTTCCAGGCGGTGGACCAGGGAGACCTCGTCATTGCCAACCAGACGCTTTCAGAGGTCGAGGCTGCTTTGGAGACGCTGACGCCCGGGCTGAAAGAGATCGTTGAAGAGACCGACGCCCTCAGGGCACGCTACTTCATAAGGAACGCCGAGCAGATGATGACCAGTTACGAGGCGAGGATAAACGCCCAGACGGGCATCCCAGAGTCCCAGAGGCAGGAGGGACTGGCACTGATGCAGCACGCAAGGGCCCAGCTGCAGACGGCCAACTCGACCCTAGAATCGGGCAACCTGACCGGGGCAGTCAGGCTGATGGAGCAGGTCAGGATAAGGCTACAGGAAGCGTGCGAGGCTGTCTGCGGGGGCAACCAGACCCGTGCCAGGCTAGAGCTTAGGATAATGGAGATGCAGATGGAGATAGAGGGGATCGCCTTCAGGCTTCAGGCGCTGAAGGGCTACGGGTTCAACGTCTCCTCGCAGGAGCAGGAGATGGCCCAGATCAGGGAGCAGCTGAGGAACATCGAGTGCGTCAACGCCAGCGCAGATGGGACGCTCGCGCAGATGCGGGAAAGGATGATGGAGATGGGTAAGGCGCTGGACGAGATGGAGGGCCAGCGCGCAGCCCAGGAGAGGGCCAGGATTCAGGGCGAGATCAACGCGCTGCTCCAGAGGCTCGCCGACGGCAACCAGAGGGCGAGGCAGTACAAACAGGGCGGATCGGACGTGAGCCAAATCGAAGCCATGATACAGCAGGCGACCTCAATCATTAACAACGCACAGCTGAGGCTGAACAACGGTGAGCTGAACGCTGCGGAGAGCCTGGCGTCCCAGGCGGGAGGCATCGTGTCCCAAGTCGAGGGAGCGCTGAACCAGATGGGCGGAAACCAGGGAGGAAACTCCGGCAGGCATTGAAAAAACAAAGATCAGAAAAAATCAGTAGATGTTGACGGGAAGGGGAGGATGGGGATCCATGGAAGACGGCTCGGGAGGCGGAAGGAGGCGTTGCCGTGAAATGGTCCGGCTAGTGGCACTCCTCCACCTGGTATTTTTCACGGCACTGCTCTCCCCGGTGGCGGCTACGGAACCTTACGGGATCCAGTACCAGCTCCTGACTATCTATGAGGACGGCGCAGTCCGGGTATACTCGGAGTTCGCGGTAGACGCCCTCTCCCCGTCTGTGGATATCGCGCTCCTCGGCGATACTCAATCGGACATCGTCGTAACCGACTCCAGGGGGGTGCCGCTGGGCTACTCGAGTTTCCAGGGCGGGATCTCGGTGACGACGCTCGGCGCAAACAAGGTGAGCGTCGCCTACACCACCCACGACATCACCTCCAAGTCGGGGAAATACTGGAGCATAGACTTCACGCCGGGAATACCCACCTGGCTCTTATTCCCGTACAACGCCTCAATAATAAGCCTGAGCGCGGTTCCCGAGTCCATCGAGACCAGCGTGGGAAGGACGCTCCTCCTCATGCCCGCGGAGAGGGTGGCGATCACCTACGTGCTGGTGACCGTGGGGACGCAGGACCATGCCTTCCTGGCGATCTATGATGCGGAGAGCACAATCGGCGGGATAGCCGCTGCCGGCATAAACGTCTCGGCGGCAGAGTCGGCCCTCTCTGCTGCGAGGGCGGCTTTCGACTCCGGCGACTACTCCGGTGCCGAGGAGCTGGCCGTGAACGCGAAGTCCCTCGCCCTGCAGACGAATGCGACCGCCCACCAGGCGAGCGCCATGATCGCGTCGGCCGGGGACGCCATACTGAAGGCTGAGTCGGAGGGGAGGTCGGTCGGTCTCGGCGACGCAAGGCGGCTGCTGGACCAGGCAAGCTCGTTCTACGCATCTGGTGACTACCTGTCGGCACTCAGCTCTGCCTCGGAGGCGAGCGCCAGGGCTGCGGCTGCCCAGACCGCGATCCAGGCTTACGCCATGTACGCTGCCGTCGCCCTCGGGGGGCTGGCACTCGTCGGCGCGATCCTGCTCCTGAAGAGAAGGCGCAGCAAAAAAGCCCTTGGGGGGTACGTAAGGGAGAGCCACAAGGTCGACCTTGAGCGGATAGCCAGGGAAGGGCAGCTCCGTGAGGACGATTTCAGGCTGATGGAGGTCCTGGCTGAGGACGGGGGCGAGGCGTTCGAGTCCTCGGTGAGGGAAAGGTTGGGCCTGCCGAAGACCACGCTGTGGCGGACGGTCAGGCGCTTGGAGAAGGAGGGCTTCGTCTCCGTGGAAAAGTTTGCCGGGCAGAACCTGCTCAAGGTGAGGCCTGAGTACCTGAAGGATTGATCCTCCAAGCAGTTCACCCTTCCCATTCCCAGAACCGCTGAATCGGTTAGGCAATACGGGGGGTCGGTCGTCCCCTCCTGGCCGACGACAAGAAGTCCCTTTATTTCATTTTTTCAATGAGCAGACGTCACCGCCCCCTGAGGAGGATCTCGCGAGCGCCGGGGGATTACGGATGTTTGACATTGCGGATTCCTGAAAAACCCTCCAAAATCATCGTTGCAGCTCCGAATAAGCTTTAATATTCGCACACCAGAATTCAAATAATCCTGCTAGGTGTCTGCACATGGCGTCCCAGGAATACTATGTACTGCTTGTGGACGACGACATCGACCTGATGGAAACGATGAAGGAGATCCTCGAGAGAGAGGGCTACCATGTCGACACGAGCCCAACCGCTGAGGACGCCCTGAATAAGCTCAGGGGACATTACTACGACGTCGTCGTGATTGACATCATGCTCCCCGACCTCTCTGGCATCGACCTCCTCAGGAGTCTTGACACGAGCAGGATCCCGAAGATGAGGAAGATAATACTCACCGGACACGCCACGCTCGAGAACGCGGTCCAATCGCTCAACTCGGGAGCGGACGCGTACCTGATGAAGCCGGTCGCCCCGGGAGAACTGATAAGGACGATTGCCGACCAGATCAAGAAGCAGAACGATGAAATACTCATGATCCAGGACAGGATAAGGCGTTTCATCGAGAGGGACGTCGAAGAGAGGATAAAGCGTATCGCCGAGGAGAAGTACCTCTGAACCCTTCCTGCCCCGACATGCAATCCACCCATATTCAAGACTGCATAAGGGAAAGTGTTTTCTATTATAACCGAGCTATATTGATCATACTTCCCGTCTGGGTGGGGCTCCTTTGGGTTTTTTCTTTGAGGCAGAGATGGCTTGCGCGGCTCTGAAACGCTGTGCCCTCAACGTGCTGCCTGAGGCCTGTGCCCGCCGGACGGGCTGCGGGTGTTTCCGATGGGAACTACACAAGGGTTGGACCTGATGGCCCTCCTGTCGATCAGGGAGCGCCTGTTCGACACCCCAATCGATACATGGGGAGGCGAGCGGGCTTTCTACGAGGGACTATGCAGGGTCTTCTCCGGTTCCAAGGTCATAATCTCCGTTTACCCTCCCAGCTGCGATCCCATAAACCCGATCGCTACATCCGTCCCGTTCAGCCTCCTTGACCACTTCGATCCAGAGACCGCGTCGGATCTTCTGAGGAGGGCTCTTGACGGAGAATTGGTCAAGGTGAGTTCCGCTGCCCGGCACGGCGAACCAGCTGGAAACAGGATCTTTGTGCTCTGCAGCGTGTGCGTCTACAGGAAGCCGACATCCTTGGTCCTCCTCTCCTCGCCCCTTGATCAGGAGTACCTCGCCGAGTTTGTCAAGTCGATCTCGCAGTATGCCTCAGTGGTGGTCTCGCTGATCAGGGAGACCCAGGTCGAGCAGGCCCTACTCGAGACCATCCCCGCGTATGTCTACATAAAGGACCGGGAATTCAACATCGTCTACTGCAACAAGTACTTCCGGGATACCTTCGGGATCCCTGGGAAGACAAAGTGCTACCAGGTGCTGAAGGGAAGCACGGAGCAGTGCCCCTCCTGCCCGAGTACAACGGCGCTAGCCATGGGGGAGACCGTGAAGAGAGAGTGGGTTTCCCATAAAGGCAGGGCGTACCTGAGCATCCACCGGAAGATACAGTTCCGGGGCTCGGAGCACCTCCTCACCATAGGAATAGACATAACCGATTCGAAGGTCCTCGAGGAGCAGCTGAGGGACGCCGTCTCGGAACTCTCCGAACTCGAGTTCATAATAAACAAGAGCCCCGCGGTGACCTTCCTTTGGAAGAACGAGGAGGGGTGGCCGGTAGAGTACGTCACCGAGAATGTATCGCTCTTCGGGTACTCGCCCGAGGAGTTCATGTCTGGGAAGATCAGGTTCGCGGACGTCGTCCACCCCGACGACCTGGACCGGGTCTCGTCCGAGGTCAAGGAACACTTGTCGAGGGGCGCCGACTCCTTCGAACAGGTATACCGGATAATCACGAAGGACCGGAGGGAGAGATGGCTGAGGGACTACACCTGGGTGAGGCGGGACAACTCCGGCAGGGTCACGCACTTCCAGGGGATCGTGCTCGACATAACCGACGAGGTGCTGGCGAAGGAGGTCCTGAAGGAGTACACCTCGAACCTGGAGAAGGTCGTCCTCGAGCGGACGAAGGCACTACGGGAGGCCGAGCGGATGGCTGCGATCGGCGAGACCGCGCTCATGGTCGGACACGACCTACGGAACCCGCTCCAGGTGATAGTGAACCTCGTATACAGCATCCGCGAGGCGATCCGATCGCCCGGGATAGGCGATGAAACGCGCGACAGTCTCGAAAAGAGGCTCGACACCCTCGTCAGCCAGGTGGATTACATGGACAAGATAGTCTCGGACCTGACCGACTACTCGCGCCCCCTGGAGCCCAGGTCAGAGAAGATCGACCTCCCCTCCTTCCTGAAAGACCTTGTGAAGGGCGCCAAGATACCCAAGAGGATAAGGGTATCTGTTGCGGTGGAGGACGGGGCTGGGACAATAAAATCCGACCCCTCGATTCTGAGGCGCGCCCTAATGAACCTCGTGATCAACGCCGTCCAGGCGATGCCGGGAGAAGGGAGCCTCCAGATTGCGGCGCACCCGACAAAGGAAGGCGGCACCGCGATCACCGTCTCGGACACTGGGGTCGGTATACCTCCCGAGATAAAAGGAAAGCTCTTCAATCCGTTCGTGACCAGCAAGGCGAAGGGGATGGGGCTCGGGCTCTCCGTGGTCAGCAGGCTCGTCGGGCTCCTCGGCGGCGAAATCTCTTTCGAGAGCGAGGTCGGGAAGGGGTCGAGCTTCACGGTCAGGCTGCCCCCCTCCTGATCCGGATCCTCTTTTGAACGGCAGCTCCCGTGCCATGAGTCGGGATCCTCTAAAAATCTGGGATTTTTTGTCGGAAAACGCCTTTACCAAGTTAATTATTTTAAATCGTGTTAAAGAAAAACTTATAAACAGTTAAAAAAAGTAGATAGAGACTTGTTGGGATGCCTAGTTGTATTTCACCAAATCTATCGGCTACTCCGATCTGCTCTCCATCTGGAAGAGGGGCACCCGGAACGGCGCGGTGCGGAGGCTGAGCAGCCTGAAGAAGGGGCTATTCAAGTGCGCGCTCGAGTACTGCAGGAGGCTCGGGCCGATCACCAACCCGAAGCTCATCGGTATCATCGAGGGGATAGCCGACCGGATAAACGAGACGATAGGCAAGAGGATCTGGAGGCGCGGCTTCGACCTCGCCCACCAGTGGCTCTCGAACAGGAGGTTCCTCTCCATCTTCCCGGACGTCAAGAGGTGGCTCTGCAGAGACGACTACCTCTTCTGGCTCGGGACCGACGCCCTGGTGAAGCACCGGATGTGGATCATGTTCCAGAACAATACTCAGCACCAGAAGCCTTGAGGCGCTCCCAGACGGCGCCAGCAGCGGTCCTGCTGGTCTTGGCACTAGCCTTCTCGGTCGCCGGGCCCACGAGGGCTGATCCGGACGTATATGCGATGCAGGAGGAGCTTGAGCGGACCTTCCTGGCGGTCCAGTCTGCCGAGTCGAGAGGCGCGAACGTATCGGGACTCGTCCCTGAATTGAACAGGGCGGTCTCGCTGATATCTGAGGGCGACCCCGGCTCACTGGCGGAGGCGAGGTCCGTGCTGGAAGAGGTAAACTCTTCGCTCCCCGCCCTGGTTGCGGAGGGGGAAAGCAAACTGCTCGCATCCCAAATACTGTTACTCTCGACCATCGGAACCTTTGCTGGTTTTGGTGTCCTCTCCTACCTGTATCTGCCGAGGCTACTCTGGAGGACCTGGCTCAGGCTTAAGGGGGACTGGGAGGTCTCCGCTTCACAGCCTCGCCAGGCAGACAGAAAGGCGGACAAGAACGGCGCGGATAAAAGGAGCAGGAGATGATCGACGAGGAGGTACGGGCGGTGGTCTTCGCCATCGCAATGCTAGGGATCCTGGTGGTCGCGGCGCAGGCGATAACTTCCGGGAGGGTTACAGAGCCCTTCTCGGTGCTCGGGACCCTCGGTCCGAATATGAAGATAGGGGACTACCCGAGGGAGGTCCTAGCAGGACAGCCCTTTAGGCTCTACCTCTACGTGGAGAACCACGAGGGGAAGGTGATGCTCTACCGCGTGATGCAGAAGGTGGGGGACAACTCGACGGCGCTGAACGAGACCGTCCCGGCAGGGGTGCCCGCCTTGGCGAGCTACGACCTGGCTCTCGCGCACGGGCAGAACTCGACGATCCCGGTCGATGTGGTCCTGCAGGAGCCGGCTGAGAACGCCAGGCTGATATTCGAGATGTGGGCGCTGGGGGAGGACGGTTCCTGGCACTACACCGGGCGGTGGAACCAACTATGGCTCAACGTCACCTCGATCGGCTGATTTGCCCGTGGAACACGAGGCATCTCCCGTGGTATTGTCTTCCAGATTGACGTGCAATAGTAGCTCCAGGCTGCTTTAAAATGAGGAAACCGGGTTGGCTGGAAAAGGTAAGGGAGAGGGCAGCCTCAGGAAGGGGCGGCTACGAAAGCCCGGAAGAGGAGCACGGGTCCCGAGAGGGAGAGGAAGATGAAGATGAAGAAGAAGAGGAAAATGAAAAAGACGAGTACGAGCCTGACGAACTTGCAGAGAAAATACTCGACTTCATACGGGACAGGCGGTCCATGCCCCTCGCCGAGGCGGTCTCTTCGGTAGCGTCATCGCTCGGGGTCAAGGAGACGGAGGTAGCCAGGCGGGTATACGCCCTCTCGTCCGCGGGGATGATCCGGATCAGGGACGTGAAGCCACCGAGGTCGTTTTTCGACTACCTGTCGTCTGCAGCCTACTCCATCTGGTACTGGGGGATCACAGCCGCTGTCGTTGCGACCGCCGCCCTCGTCCTCGCAGCCCCGGGGGAGCCCTTCGTCTACCTGAGGTACATCCTCGGGTCCGCATTCGTCCTGTACCTGCCAGGGGCGGCACTGATAGAGCTCCTCTACCCGAAGACTTCCGACCTCTCCCGTCTCGAGCGCTTCGCACTCTCGCTCGGCCTCTCGATCGCGATCGTCCCGCTCGTCGGCATCGTCCTCAACTACACGCCCTGGGGCATACGCCTCAACCCCATACTCGTGTCCGTTTCCGCGATCACACTAGCGACGGCTACAGGCGCCGCCGTGAGGAAGTTCTCGTACCTCAGGCTGGCTTCGGGTTTAAAGTGAATTAATGAACGAATTAACGAACTAATGAAGTGAATGAACAAATGAAAGAACGAGTCAATGGCTGACCAACAGACCGGCCGCCTCTCCCAATTGACCGATAATCGCCGAGGAAATGCCCGGTAAATTTATGCCAAAAAGGACCGCCTCCGGCGAGAGGGGGAACCCGTACGCCTACGGGCTGGTGGCGCTCGGCGCAGGACTCGCAGCCTTCTCGTGGTACCTGATGCAGAGCACGCCCATGACCGCGCTCGGGATAGGTATAGCCGTGGTGGGGAGCTCGATGGCGATAACCCCTGTAAACCCGGTCCCGACGAGGGCAGTGAGGATGGCTCTCGAGGGGTCCATGCTGAACATCGAGGCGCTCCTCGAGGACACGGGTGCGACCCAGCGGTGCTACTACGTCCGCGGGGGCGACGGGGCGGTTCGGGCGTACGTCCCGCTCGGCGAGGACAGGGGGGCTCCCGGGCAGACCCAGGGCGGTCTAGTCGTGAACCACGGGGGGAGCGACTACTTGGTCGTGTTCCCGCCGGGCTCGCTACTCGCGGCGGGCGAAGACCTCCCGGAGAGCCTCGAGGCTGCGATGGACTTGCTCCTGGTTGAGGAGGCGGGGCTCGCCGAGTCCCTGAAGGTCGCCGAGGACGGCCCAAGGCTGGTGGTCGAGTTCGTCAGACCGAGGACTAGGACGGGCTCGGGGAGGGTCAGGCAGGTCCTGGGGTCCCTCGAGTCCAGCACCGCAGCCGCCGTCGCAGCGGCGGTGAAGGGGGTCCCGGTGAAGGTGGCATCCGAGGAGGACATCGGGCGGGAAAGGAGGAGGGTCGTCCTGGAGCTTTTACAATGATCATCACCGCAGCGCAAATTGAAGAGCTGAGCAGCCACGGAAGCACGAATTGCGAACCGGATTGGTCGGTTAATTAATTAATTAATTAATTATTAAGCAAGCGAGAGCAAGAAAGAAAGAAAAAGAAAGCGAGGAAACAAGCAAACAAGCAAGGAAAAAAACGAGCCAGAAATCAAGATGGACAGGAACGCACTCTCGAACACCGCGCTCGCCTCGCTGGTCTCGGTCGCGGTCTGGGCGCTCTCCTCCCTCGGGGAGTCGAGGCTCGACGTCTACGTGAGCCTCATCGCCCTGGCCTACTTCATCTGCCTCGCGGTCTTCAGGCCTGCCAGATCTTTCCCTGACCTCCCTGCGGCCGCCCTCCTCGTAGCCTTCGCGGTCATAGTGGCACTCAGGGTTATGGAGATCATAGGGGCTTGAGGCAGTCTGCAAAGTTCACGCTCGTGACAGCCGGGGTCGTCGCTGCCGTTTTGGCGGGGGCGTTCCTACTCCCGGGCCCCCCCTCCCCGGAGAGGCACACCGACGCGGGGTCCGTCCAGTCCGAGCTCCCGTCCGCCCTGGCGCTGGTCTCCGTCTACTCCACAGCCTTCTCGTCCATCCTGCAGGGAGGGTACGCGAACGCCTCCGAGCTGATAGCGTACATCAACTCCTCGTACGTCCCCGAGAACGTGAGGTACGTCTTCGCGAGGTTCAACTCGCTCCTCGATTCGGCTGTACAGGACTTGAACCGTACCGAGATCATGATAGACGCGTGCTGGGACGCGATCATGGTAGGGCAGACCCGGCAGGCGCGGGAAGCCGCAGTCAACGCCTCGATATCTCTGTGGAGGGCGAACACGACGGCCGGGCAGGTGAGGGAGGCGTCGTCCGCAATCGCGTCTCAGCTGAAGGCGCAGCAGATTAGGGGGCTGATCGCGAACCTCGACCAGAGGATAGCGTACCTCTCGGGGGAGCTCGCGGACGTGCTCGGGGAGCTAGAAAGGGTCGAGTCCGGCACCGCCACCGCCACATCGATAAACCTGAGCATCAGCCCGGGACGCGCCTGGGTCGGTGCACCCGTCGAAGCCCGCGGTGTCCTCGCGGACGGGAACGGGTCCCCCATCGAGGGCGCGGTTGTCAATCTGGTGGTCGGGGGCGCGCGCTACACCACGGTGACGGGGAGCGGGGGTGACTACTCCGTAAGTTTCAGCGCCCCCTTTGTTTACGTAGCCAAAGTGCCGGTCTACGCCTACTTCGCGGCGACCGGCGATCTCGCGGGCTCGAGGTCTCCGGACGTCCAGCTGGAGCTGCTCTGGATCCAGCCCGGACTCACAATCTGGCTGAACGCGACGAGGGTGCTCCCCGGAGGCGGGCTCATGGTGGCGGGAAGCACAGGCTTAGGATCGGACTTGGACTCGGACTTGGACTTGGAGTACTCCCTCCAAACGGTCAGGGTCACCGCATTCGGGAGTTCATACGAGGTGGTGGCTGAGGGGGGATCCTTTGCGGTCGAGGTCCCAGTCCCCTACAGCGCCAGGGCAGGCAATCACTCGGTTATTGCAGACCTAGTGCCGTCCGGGGTCGTAGGTCCGGACACGGCCTCCTCCCGGGTCGAGGTCTACAGGAAGCCCACAACCATCTCGGTCGAAGCCCCCCCGATCGCGGTCGCAGGGACCGCAGTCAAGGTGACCGGTGTGTTGGTCGATGAAAACGGCATGGGGCTGCCCGGAGCCTCGGTCTTGGTGTCGATGCCCCCGTCTGCCGGGGGAGAGACCGTCCGCGCGATCACCGGTGAGCAGGGCAGGTTCGAGGCCGAGGTCACGATCCCCCTGGCTGCGCCGACCGGTCCCTTGGATCTGGGAGTCTCCGGCGAGCCTGGAGAGGGGATATACGCCCCATCAAGGACGTCAGTCTCGGTCTACAGCATTAACCCTTCAGTACTCGCGGTCGCCGGCGCGGCCTCCGCCCTCCTTTTCTCAACCGTCGTACCGAAGATCGGCAAAGGTAAGGGGAGGACCGGGGCGGCTTTCGCGGCGCAGACGACGCTTGAGCCGGGGTCGGGTATCTCAGTCCGGATCGGGATGAGGCCGGTCGTCTCGGCGTACCACAGGGCGGCCGCCGCGGTGGGGAACGCAGTCGGCTCTGCTATCAGGAGGAGCGAGACGCTCAGGGAGTTCCTGGGGCGATCCCGGGGCAGCATAGGGGAGGCTTCCGGGCCGTTCTCCGAGCTCACCTCGATGGCAGAGGAGGAGCTGTACGGCGGGAGGGCGCACGACCCGAAAAAGGCGGAGTCACTCGCCGACAGGGTCGTCTCCGCCCTCTCCAGGTTGTTCGGCTGGATCTCCGGGAAGGTGGACGGGGCGGCGAACCGGGGCAGCAGTGGGGATAGAGAGGAGGGTGGAAGATGAAGCCCTGGCAGGCGGCGGCAGCCGGCGGGATGTCCGCGCTCGTCGTGATCGCGGCGATAGTCGCAACGGTCCCATCGGTGGACGACTTCTCGCTCGACAACCCGTACTGGAACGGCATGTCCTCCGCTGCCTCTGCGCTCCGCCTGTCCGATAGGTCCGGAGCCAGACCTGATCCCTCGTGGGCGCTGATCATTGCGGGACCCGACGTCCAGTTCGACGCCGACCGCGTCTCGGAGCTGCGCAGTTTCCTAGAGGACGGCGGGTGTCTGTTGCTCCTGGACGACTTCGGGACCGGGAACTCGCTGCTCGAGAGCTTGGGCGTCGGCGTAAGGATAAACGGGTCGGTGCTGGCGGACCCCCTCTTCATGCACAGGTCCCAGAGGCTCCCGAGGGCGTCGCCGGCAGGGGGGACGTCTGGGCAGGGGGACATTTTCCTCGACTACGCCTCGGTTTTGGAGGTCGGCGGAGGGTCACGTGGCGGAGGAGTGCACGTCCTCTACGAGTCCTCGCCGTTCAGCTACCTGGACGTCGACACGGACGGGAGACGTGGCCCGGATGAGCCGACCGGGCCGTTCCCCGTGGCTGCTGAGGTCGTCTACGGGAAGGGCAAGCTGGTGGTGGTCTCGGACTCGAGCCTCCTGATAAACTCGGTTCTCGAGATCGGCGGCTACAACGCCGGTTTCGTCGGCGGGCTCGTCGGGGGTAGAGCCGCGGTGGTCGTGGACTACGGTAACAACGCCAAGTCAGCCTACTCGCAGTTCAGGTCCGCAGCCCTGGCTGCAGCGTCGTACCCGGAGGCCCGCTATGCCCTCGCTCTGGCGGCCGCCGCGCTCCTGTTCAGGTTCGATCCCGCGAGCCTGAGAAAGGGGGGAGAGGGATCAGAGGGCGAGCTCACTGCGACCGAGGAGGCGCACCCGGACTGGGACCGCGGTCTCTTGAAGGAACTCTGGGACGAGCTGAGGGCGCACAGGCAGGGCGCACCGGCGGCCGGCTCGCTTGAAAGGGAAGGGAAAGGAAACGAAACAGGAACCGAGGCCGGAAACGTGAAGGTAACCGGAAACGTGAAGGTAACCGGAAACGGAAACAGTGATAAGGGCGCAGGGTAAAAGTAAAGGATACTTTGGGTTGATGGCTTTGGAGCTGCCGAGGATAAGGATCCCGGAGATATCAGCGATAGTCGACGAGGTCAAGAAGTACGTCGTGGGGATGGAGAGGGAGGTCTGGCTCTCCTGCGTCTCGATACTCTCGGAGGGGAACCTCCTCCTCGAGGGGTACCCGGGTACAGGGAAGACGCTCCTGGCAAAGACCTTCGCGGCAGCGATCGGCGGTGAGTTCAAGCGGGTCCAGATGACCTCCGACCTCCTGCCGTCGGACATAATCGGCGTCAACGTCTACAACATCTCGACTGGGACCTGGAACTTCAGGAAGGGACCGATCTTCGCCAACGTAGTCCTCCTCGACGAGCTCAACAGGGCGCCGCCGAGGACCCAGTCCGCGCTGCTCGAGGCAATGCAGGAGAGGGCTGCCACGGTCGAGGGCGTCCAGTACCCGCTGCCAAGGCCGTGCGTGTTCCTGGCGACGCAGGTCGGTTCTGGTTCGGAGGGGACCTTCCCGCTGACCGATGTGCAGGTGGACCGCTTCGCCTACAGCTCCCGGCTGGGGTTGCCGAGCGCCGAGGAGGAGGCTGAGATCATCTCCCGGACCGACGTCATAGAGGGCTCCGGCGCAAGGGCGGTGACGGCGCCGAAGGAGCTCGCGTCGATGATAGATGCCGCAAGGCGCGTCGCGGTCTCCGACAGTGTGGGGAAGTACATCGTCTCGCTCGTCAACTCGGTGAGGCGGGCGTGGGAGCTCAGGTGGGCACCCGGCGTCAGGGCTTCCGTCGCGCTGTACAAGGGGGCAAGGGCCGTCGCCTTCATGGAGAAGAGGGACTTCGTCGTCCCGGACGACGTCAAGGCGCTCGCGCACCACGTCCTCGACCACCGGATAAGGCTGAGGGCGGAGGCTGTGGCAGAAGGGGTGACCCCGGAGTCTGTGGTTGAGAGGGCGCTGGACGAGACTCCCGTCCCGAAGGAATGACCGCGGACGAGGATCACAGCAGAAGGCTGATGCTCACGAGGAGGGGGGTCTCGGCGGCGCTCTCGGGCGCGATCTCGGCCTCGCTGGGCATCGCGTGCTGGGACCCGTTACTTTCCGCGGCTGGCTTGGGCGTCGGGGCCCTCCTGTCCTCGGAAATACTCTCGGCCTCCAGACTGGCGAGGGAGGCGGCGCGGGCGGAGGTAAGGCCGCGGAGCGTGAAGCTGAGCACAGTCGCGGGCGAGGAGATCCTCTTCGGACTGGAGATCGCTGTTGCAGGCGCCGGGGTGGAGGTGGACGTGGAGCCGCCCTTCGCAGTCGTCGAGCAGACGCCGGTCGACTTGGATACGGACTCTGGCTCGGCACGGAATGGGATCGGGGTCACTCGTGCGAACAAGGACGGGGGTAGGCGGAGGGGGGTTCGGGTTAGGGTCGCGCTGAAGCCGGATCTATACGGCAGGTACCGCCTGGGAAGGGTCGTGCTGAGGGGACGCTCGAGGCTCGGGGCTGCGGAGGCGGTCTCGGTGCTGGATCTGGACGCCGAGGTGAAGGCGTACCCGCGGTTCTACCCACTCGCCCTGGAGGCGCTCTCGCTCCTCGGCGAGGGGTCGCCGGAGGTGGAGGGGTGGGCAAGTTTGTCTAGGGTCGGGAGGGGGGTCGAATACGCCTGGTCGAGGCAGTACGAGCCCGGGGACTCGCCGAGGACGGTGGACTGGAAGGCGACCGCCCGGACCTCCAGGCTCTTCGTGAAGGAGTACTTTGAGGGGCGCGGCGGGCGTGGGGCGCTGGTCTTCTTCGACGGGAGGGCTCCGGGGAGGAGGTCTGCGGACGAGGTGGCGAGGGACCTCCTGTCGGCGGTGCTCGGGATCCTCGCGCACGGGCAGGAACTAGTGCTGGTTTCAAACCGGGGGGAGTCGTACCGGGTCGCTGCCGGAGCCCCGGAGGAGGTGCTGAGGGCAGCCCTCTCGGAGGTATTCGGGATGGTCCTGCGCGTCGACACGGAGGCGTTCTCGCTGTTCCCGCCGGCCGTCCAGTCCTCGCTGATGCGGCTCCTGAAGCGGCAGGGCGGCAGTGTTGGTGGTGTTGGTGGTGACGGGGGTATCAGGAAGCGGGACGCCTACGCCGAGGCGCTCCGGCTCATGGGGGAGAGGGGGCTCGGTCTCGTCTACGCCGGGTGCCCGCTCTACGGTACGAGGGAGGTCCTGGCGATGCTCTCCGAAGCTGCGTCGAGGGGGAGGCTCGCCCGGGTGATGCTCCCGACTAAGCCGTGGCTCGACGCGGGGAGCCTGGAGGATGCTTACGTGATTAAAAAGAGCTGGGAACTGATCACAAAGCGCATCCCGGCGGTCTCCGGGAGGCTTGGGGCCCTTCAGGCGGCTTATGCTTGATCTGGTTCGGCATGTCCTGCTCCACAGCGCCTTTCTACCCATACTGTTCGGTTCGCCCCAGAGTTGATTGAGAAAGATATAATCGAGAGGGCTAAGGCGCTAGAGGTCCGTCCTGAGGACGTCACGGTGTTGATCCCGGTCCTCAATGAGGAGGGCGCCATCCAGAAGGTCCTTAGGGAGGTAACCGAGTCGGGCTTTGAAAACATCATAGTCGTCGACGGCGGCTCAACCGACCGCACCGTCGATCTCGTGAAAGAGGAGAGGGTGCTGGTCATCTCCCAGCGGGGCAGTGGGAAAAGCGACGCGATCAGGACTGCAGTACCATACATCCCGACGCCCTATACGCTGATCATGGACGGGGACTACACATACGACCCCTCGGACATCTACAAACTCCTCAAGGAAGGGGGTCTGAACAACGAGGTGATCGGGGACAGGACTAGGGGAGGAGGGAAGGGGAACATACCCGCTCTCCACAGGTTCGGGAACTGGGTGATCACGACCGTCTTCAACGTGCTCTTCGGGACCTCCCTACACAATGTATGCTCGGGGATGTACTTGGTAAAGACCGAGTTCCTGAGGGAGTACGACTTCAATGCAAGGGGCTTCGGCGTGGAGGCTGGAATCGCAGCGCACGTCTCCTCGGTTAGCAGGCGAATATCCGAGGTCCCCATAAACTACAGGGAGAGGATCGGAGAGCCAAAGCTGAAGAGCAGGGCCGGTATCGGGATAGTGCTAGACTCGGTGAAGCTGGCCTGGATCTACAACCCTGTCTTCCTGATATTCCTCCTGGCGTCGCTCATAATTGTGCCTAGCTCGGTCGTGCTCGCCTTCGTGGCATACCGCTACTTGGTATACGGGATCTCACACTTCGTCTGGGCGATAATTGGAGTCGTCGGGTTGGGCATCGGGATAGTCTCGCTACTGCAGGCGCTGATGTGCCTCTACATGAAGCACATCGAGTACCGGCTCTACTCGCGGCTCAAGAACGGGCACCAGGACGGGAGCCGGAAGCGATGACGGACGGCGAATTCAAGGATCTCCTCGTAAAGTGGAGGATCCCCCTCGCCGCATCAGGCGCAGCGGCATCTGTAGCCTTATTTTACACGTTCCTGGTCGACATTAACATCGTAAGGATCGACTACCTGGTCTGGGCGTCATCACTGACAACAATTGCAGCCCTGTGGGGGGACATCGCAAAGCACGGGCGTTCCCACAGCATAGCATCGACGCTCACGCTTGACCTGGTAGCAGCCGGACTGGCGCTGTCCGGAAGGATCTCCTCGCTCGTGCTTGCTGCCTACCTCAACGGCGTCGGAATAATCCCTGCTGTCGGGTACGGCATAGCGGGCTTTGAGTCGCTCGCCCTGTCGCTACTCGTGGTCCCGGCCTCGGCTTTCGGGCTTTTCGCCGTCACGTTCCATGCACTGAGGGATCCGATCGACTTCGGCTCAAGGGCAGCCGCCTCGATGCCGACCTACCATGAAATAGCCAACTCGGTCATCTCCGCGACCCGTGCGGGTCTGGACGCCGCGGCAAGGCACCCGGTCCCCGTTGCCTTCCTTATGGGCTTCCTGGTGAGGGCGGTGCCGGAGGTTGCCTGGTGGCCGGCGCTGGTCGGGTGGGACACCGTCGAGTACGCAGCACATTTGGACGACTTCATCGCCTACCCGAACCCCTTCGCCGCGCACTACTGGATGGGGGCTATGAGGAACATGCCGCCCCTTATTGACATCCTGCTCGCCCCCGGCGCGCTCGCGGTTGGGAGCTGGGCGGTCTACAAGGTCTATCCCCCGCTCGCATACGGGGCGATCGTCGCGCTCTCGGCGCTTGTAGCCAGTAGAGTGCTGAAGATGGACGGCAGGCACGCTCTCCTGACCGCAGTCCTCTCCGCCCTCTTCATACTGAACCTCCGGATATCTTGGGACTACCAGAGGCAGACGCTCGGGACGGTGTTCCTGATGGGGTTCTTAGCCTTAGCCTCCTCTAGGGAAGGCTCGTCCGGGGGGCATAGGTCTGGGAAGGGGGTCCTGGCTTCAGCAGCACTGCTCCTCTGCGCAGCCCTTTCTCATGAGGTCACTGCGTTTGCCGCTGCCCTGCTGCTCCTTTACCTGTCGGTGCACTGGCTTAGGGCGAGGTATCCGGGCGGCGCCGCGGCCTACTCCGTTTCGCTGGCGGTCACAGTCCTCCTTATCCTCTGGTATTACGGCAGGCCCGCAAACCCGAGCCAATACCTCGGTTACGTACCGGCTGGTATTGTTTCGAACCTCGGTCAGTCAAGTCAGGTCGTATCCTACTTAGTTGCCGGGTTTGGCGTGGTTCTCCCATTCGCGCTCGCCGGTGCCAGGGGTGCAGGGCGGCTCTACATCCTCGCACTTTTAGGGCTCATACTCGCCGGTGTTTCTCCCCTCCTGGCGCCGCTCTCGTCGGTGACGACCTGGTACAGGTTCCTGATCGGGGCTGCACCACTGGCCGTCCCCCTCGCGGTAAGGGGAGCCTTAAGGGCTGGAGACAGGCGGGGCATAGCGGCGCTTTCGCTCTTGGTGATCGTCCCCGGGTGCCTCTTTCTCTCCCCCAACGGAGCCCAGTACACCTCGAGCCTGACTGGGGCGATAAGGGAGTTCCCGCAGGCGATGGTGCCCTGCCCGTCCGACGTGAGAGCCTTCGAGGGGCTGTCCGAGGCGGGGAGGGTCGCAGCCTCCTATGTCGGAGAGGGGGGCACCCCGGTTGTCGCGCCCGCGGATCACGCCAGGTTTATCCACACCTACGTCAGGAACCCAACTCCCTCGGAACTGGTCTGGCTCAGTACTATCAGCGGCACATCCGTGAACTCGACGATGAACAGGCTGGGCGTGGATAGGATCCTCCTTTTCTCCTCGGCTAGCGCCCGGAGCCTCAACGAGACCTTGAACCGGTTTTACATAGACGGCGATTTTTGGTATGTCAACATTCAGTATTTCCAGGTCGACCTGGTATGGGAGGGGGAGCACGGATATTCGGTATATGCGATTAGGCGGGTAAATAGTGTGGTTGGAGACGCTGGTTTGCAAGTTGAATGATTTGAACATGAGTCGGGGCAGTTCTGTGTTTTCCAAATGGCGAAATTGAAAGTCTGCATGCTGGCTCCAGAGTTCTTGCCGGTCTGGGGTGGTGTAGGTAGGTACATAGTTGAACTTGTGAGGCACCTATCCTGGGACGTTGAATTCCATGTTGTGACACCTCTGCGTGAGAGATTTGGAAAAGAAATGATTTCCTCCGCTGACTATGACATATCTAAGTATTTCGGCGGAAATGTGTATGTACATTACGTGAGCAAAGCTGACGACTCCTTCGTGTACAATGCGAAATTCCAGTACGCATGCCTTCGCCGAGTTCCGGACCTGGTCAGAAAAGAAGGGATTGACCTCATACACTCGCACACCGCCCAAATGCCGGACCTGCTCTTGCGTTTCAAAGAGCTCGGAAAACCAATAGTAACGACGATACACACGACGATTCAGGGCCAGAGGCAGGGGACGAAAAGTTCTGGAATTGGGTTTAGGGATCAGAAAAATCCGAACAGTTCACTTATCTGGTATATCCTTTCCTGCGCATCGCCGAGAGGGAATGCTTTTCGAAGTTGACTTAAAATGAAAATCACAGTTCTGGGTCTTGGCCGCATAGGGTTACCCACGTCTCTGCTTCTAGCATCCAATGGAAACCAGGTAGTGGGCGTTGACATCGATCAAAAAAAGATAAAATGCCTTTCTGAGGGCAAAATGCCTTTCTTTGAACCCGGGCTCGAAGATCTGTTCCTCTCTGCCAAGCTTTCGTTCAAACCCTCTTTGAATGTTGAAGAAAGCGACGCCTTCCTTATCGCAGTGCCGACGCCGCTCGATTGTACGACATACTCTGCCAGGCTTAGTTATGTAAAGGACGCCGCAAACATGCTCTTCCCATTCCTGCGGAGAGGCAATGCGGTCATACTTGAATCAACCGTGCCTCCCAAGACGACAGCCGAGATCGTGAGACCGATCTTGGAAAAGAGCGGGCTCAAAGCAGGTCGGGACTTCTACCTTGCCCACTGTCCGGAGAGAGCAATCCCTGGCAAGACCATACAGGAAATGATCCATAATGACCGGATTATAGGCGGAATAAACCAGGAATCAGCCGAACTTGCCAAAAGAATCTATTCCACCTTTGTAAAAGGGGAAATGTTCCTAACCGACCTGACTACTGCCGAGTTTGTCAAGCTAATGGAGAACATATACCGCGACGTGAACATCGCCCTTGTGAACGAGTTGGCACAGCTAGCCGAAGAGCTGGGCGTGAACGTCTGGGAGGCGATCGACTTAGCAAACAGGCACCCGCGAGTCCACCTCCACAAACCGGGCCCCGGGGTGGGGGGGTATTGCATCCCCATAGACTCGTGGTTTATCATCCAAAACATTCCGAACGACCGAATCCTTTCGATGGCCAGGCGGATAAACGACTTCATGCCAAACTACATCCTCTTCAAGGCAAAGAGAATGCTGAATGGGATAAGAAACCCAAGGATTACAGTCTTTGGTGTTGCCTACAAGGGTAATGTGGACGACTCGAGAGAGAGCCCGGCTACGAAGCTGATAAGACTGGCTGAAAACGACAAATTCGAGGTCCGCGTATACGACCCGGTGGTTAAGGAATACTGCTATCCTCTATCGGATCTGCGTGAGGCAGTCGAAAACAGCGACTTGATCATTCTGATAACCGACCATGATGCCTTTATGGATGTTGACCCTGGGAAGGTTGCACCGCTTATGCGGAACAGGAACCTAATGGATACTAGAAATCTCCTTGATCACCAGCGGTGGCGGGATGCCGGATTCAATGTTTACGTGCTAGGCGTAGGCAGAGATGAAGATGTATGACCTGTGGATAGACATCTCGAATACGCCGCAGGTACACATGGCGAAGGCAATCGCTGACGGTATGCGGGGTCGGAGCATATTCATAACAGGGTTCAGGCGGGGCGAAACAGAGGAGTTGATGAAAATATATGGGCTGCAGGGGAGAGTCTTCGGCTCGGACAAATACAACCCCGCCATGAAATCCTTCGCGTTCGCTTACAGGGCGTTCACCTGTTTTCTAATCGCACCAAATGCGAACAACCTGTTGAGTTTTGAAAATGCCATCCCTATACCTTCAGCCAAAGCAAGGGGCATGACGACGATACTGATGCTCGACAACGACATAAAGTACAAAGGAGACCGCCCTTTATTCCAGCGGATAGAAAACAGGATCAAGGAATCATGTGATTATGTGATTGTACCGGAGGTCGCCAAAGAATCTTTTTCGGCCCATTTTGATAATGTTCTTACGTATCCTGGCTACAAGGAACAGATCTATCTTGCGGATTTCGTGCCCGATCCGAACTTCACCGAAAGTCTGCCTTTTGATGAGTATGTTGTGGTTAGACCCGAGTCCTTGACCTCACTCTATGTTATGGGCAACAAGTCCATCGTTCCAGAGCTTTGCAGGCTCCTCAAGAGGGAGAATTTCAATGTGGTCTACCTGCCGAGAAACCGCGAGGAGGGCGCTATTGTCAAGGGGGTGGATGTATATGTGCCGCCAAGGGCGCTAGATGGCCTCAACTTGGTGTACCACGCGGATGCAGTTCTGACCGGTTCGGGCACAATGGCGCGGGAGGCGGCAGTACTCGGCGTCCCTGCCGTTTCTTTCTTTCCTGGTAGCGAGCTACTGGCAGTCGATAGAGAGCTGATAGGGAAAAATCTACTTTTTCACTCTAGGGATACAGCGCGCATTCTAGAATATCTTCTAAGACACTCAAGAAACTCGGAATTAAGTAGATTTGACAGGTTGATAGTTGCCAACAAAATAAAAACCTATGTTCTGGACATATTAAATAAAATAATTTAATGAATTTATTGTTGAATAATATGATAAAAAAAAGTGATGTTCTATCTTCATCGATGAAGTTATGGAATTGGATAAAACGGGAAAATTACTCAGGATACGACCCATATGATGGGCTCAGCGGAAAAATGAGTCTTTTCTCTGACAAAAAACTTTTGAATTTGTTGTTGTTGCAAATGAATCTGTATTCTCCAGTTAACCTAAGACCAATGCTTGGTATAAAAAAGGGTCGGTCGAATAAATGTTTGGCTCTTCTAGCGAGAGCGAACCTGATTTTATACGAGGTTACTAAAAGAAGTGAATTTCGAAATGAAGCTGAACTATTGCTTGACAACCTAATTAACGCAAATCTCTCAAAAACTCAAGGTGAATTTTCTTGTTCGAGTTATTACTTCAAGTACGTTGCCCCGCGGCATCTTTTAGACCCAACAGTTCCGGACATCGTATGTTTGACCGAGTCCATTAAATCATTCATTAAAGCCTTCCAGACCCTTAAAAATAAATTATATCTTGAGAAAGCAGAAGAGGCCCTCGGGTTTCTTACTTCAAATTTGTTTGCAGTTGACAATGGCGTCTATCATTTTAAATATACTCCCCGTGAAAAGGGAAAAATTGTCATTAACGTGTCGGCGTTGGCTTTAGAGGCGATTTCTCGATATTTGGATGTAGTCTACAGAAAAGATCTGTACGAGATGGGGGTTAACGTAGCCAAATTAATTTTAAAATACCAAAGAAAGGATGGCGCATGGCCTTACTCTGTTTATTCAGGCAATAATCTTTACTGGCAAATTGACTACCACCAGGGATTCATTATAGACGGACTCGCGAGTTTTAAAAAATATTATGATACGTTTGAAATAAAATATGCAATAAATAATGGCGTTGAATTTTATAAAAAAATGTTTATTGACGGATGTAAATCTTATTACAGATACCCAATAAAATATCCAATAGATATCCATAATCAGGCGCAGGGCATAATCACGTTTTCAAAACTATTTCTAGAAAATTATTCAGCCTCGTACATTGATATGTCAAAGGAAATAGCTCATTGGACTATCAAAAATATGCAGAACCCTATTGGATATTTCTATCACCAGCGATGGCCGCTGTTTGTGAACACGATTCCTTATATACGTTGGGGGCAGGCATGGATGTTGTTGGCTCTTAGCGTCCTTTTAAAGGCAATTTGCAAAAATTAATTCCATGAAAAATCGTTTATTAACTTCAATTTACTACAATTCACCAGAATTTCTTCAGAATTTAGGGGTTAACTTATACGAGTTTACAGGAACTTGGTTGAATACAAAAAGCCATCTTTATAGAGTTCTGTCACATCAGCTTAAAATTAGTGAAAAATGGAGTAAAAAAGAATTTAAAATATATCAAACTAAATACATAAAATGTATGATCAATTATGCGTATAGAAACGTCCCATTTTATTATAGAATTTATAAACAAAATAATATTGATATATCAAATATAAATAATATTGATGATATAAAAAAATTACCTATAATAAATAAAGAACAAATCAGAGATAACGTCGAAGTGTTTAGCAAAAATAAAGAGAACTATGTAAAAACTCATACGTCTGGTACAACTGGAAAACCCTTGCATCTCAGAGTTTCTAAATATGCTTACCTATTGCAACTTGCAGCTGCTTATCATGGAAGACGATATCCTTGGGCCAACTATAATGGGGGAATGACCGCTAGGTTTGTTGGGGATGCCCCGACAATGAACGAAAAAAAATTATACCGTGTATCATATATCACTAAAAGATTAATTTTTCCATCTTATTTTATATCTTTCAAGACTCTTGGCAAAATAGTAAATGATCTAAAAAAACACAAGGTTCGATATATACAGGCGTATCCTTCTGCTGCTTATTTGATTGCAAAATATTTACAGATGAACGACATATTTCTACCTATGGACGCCTTATTTTATTCTTCAGAGCCTTTATTAGATTATCAAAGAGAACTGATTAAAGAGCGTTTTGCCACAAATGTCTTCGGATTTTATGGACAAGCTGAAAATGCTGTTTCAGCAGTTGAGTGTGAATACCAAACGTATCATTTAACAATGTTGGATGGTTATCTTGAGATTATCGATGATTATGGAGAGCATGTTGCGCCTGGCGAAAAAGGCTTTTCAATTGTTACTTCATTCCATAATTATGCCATGCCGCTAATTAGGTATGATCTCGGCGATTATACTGGATTGCAGAATGAAGAGTGCTCGTGTGGTAGACGTATTCCTTCATTACTGCCGGTTGAAACCAAGATTGACGATTTCATAATAACTCCCGATGGAAGGATTATTTCACCCTCACTCTTGACTTTTCCCTTGAAAAAAGTTGGCGGAATTGTGGAGTCTCAATACATTCAAAAATCAATAGATTTTATTGAATTAAATATAGTTAAAACTGATCATTTTGGCGATTCAGAAGAAAAAATATTGTTATCTGAGATCAAAAAATTACTAGGAGAAGATGTTAAACTCAAAATATTTTATGTGAATCGTATAAATATGACAAATAATTATAAAAAAAGGTTTGTAATAAATAAAATGAATAAAGAATATCTAGAAAAGGCATTTTCTCTCGTTCGACTTGAATAACTGCATTTTAGATATGGCTCGAAACAATCTTTTAAAGTTCATGCTTGTCGGCCCCTTTCCTCCACAAGTTGGAGGAATAGCAAATTTTGATTATGAACTTAAAAAAGCTTTGATTAAAAAAGATATTTTATTATTTGAATTTAATAACTCAAGAATCTTAAAAAATATCACCTCAAGTTTTATAAATTTAAAACCAATTAGGTATTTAATAGCTTCAATAATTGTTATAAAAAATTTGATAAGATTCCCCCTCTTTCTGATGATGAAACTCCCTGATGTTGTATACATAAACACGCCTTCTTTCTTCCCTTTCTTTGAAAGCGTTTACTATGTCATTGTGTCGAGAATCTTTAAACGGAATATTGTTCTCCACATTCATGGAGGCAGATTTCATCAATTCTATAAAAAAAATATAATTAATAGAAATTTAGTTAAGTTTGCAATAAAAAATTCTACAATTAAGTTTTTTGTTTCCCATGTTCAATTGAATGTTTTAAAACATGACTTGGATCAGAATGATTGCTTTGTTGTACCAAATGGGTTTGATCCAGATGTTTTTCGTCCTATGGATAAGCAAGCTGTTAGAGATGCATTGGGGCTTCCAAAAGACCTCAAAATAGCCGTCACGGTAGCTAATTTGGTTCCTGAAAAAGGGCATCAACTCCTGTTTATGGCAATTTACTCCTTGCGAAAAATAAGAAAAGACTTTTTACTGGTTGTTATTGGCGACGGACCATTAAGGAATGTGTTGGAAAAAATGATAAGCGAAATGGGGCTGGAAGATAGCGTAAAACTGATAGGTCAATTATTTAAAAAAGATGTAAGTATGTGGATGAACGCATCAGACTTTTTTGTTCTCCCAAGTCTATACGAGGGAAATCCGGTTGTTATGTTTGAAGCACTCGGCGTGGGTCTCCCCTTTGTAGGTACCAAAGTAGGGGGGATTCCGGAAATTATAACCTCTGAGGATTACGGTCTGTTGGCAGAGCCTGGAAATGTTCAGGATCTGACGGATAAGATTCAGGTCGCCCTTGACAAGCAGTGGGACAGGCGGAGGATCCTGGATTATGCTCAGCAATTTACTTGGGACAAACTGGCAGAACGAGTCTTACAGATCTATGAAGGCGCGATGAAAAGGCAACGTCAAATAAAATGATTTGATAAAAATGAAAAAATTTTATTTTAATATAATTTTTCTAACGACTCTCTCCTGTAGCATGGCCTTCTTTTTATACGAGTCTATTTTCTTGCCTCAAAAATTGCCCACTTACGTATTCTACGTGCTCTCCTTACTGCTTTCATTGTCTCTTGTAATCGCCATAACTTGTCTAAAAAGTGAACTAAGCATAATGATATTGTTAGTCTGCAGCTTTTTCATGATAAAGGAAGGTTTTATATCGGCACTTCCATCGTCTTTAATGTCTTTTTATCTTGATAGTTATGTGATTCACCAGGTGGCAAATGGTATACAAAATTTATCTTATTTACCTCCTGTTGATTATTATACGGGTGGTGCTCTTTATGTGTCGCTTCAACCCGTAGCACCTATATTTTCTGTAATATGCTCAGAAATTATTGGTGTGCCGTTGCCTCTTATTATAAAACACATTGGGAGCATTATTAGCAGTACGGTTGTCCCTTTTTCTGTTTATTTGATGTACAAGTTATTAAATCAATTTAGAGGCGTAAAAACTTCGAAATTTAGTTGGTTTTGCTTTTTGTTCTCTCCTTGGATTATATTCTTTTTAATCTGTGGACATTATTCAATTTACAGCATTTCATACTTTTCTATTTTAAATTTTATAACTATTAAATATATTTTAGAAAAAAATAAAATAACAAAAATTAATATTATAATTTTTATAATTATTAGTATTTCAATTATATTTTCACATTTTTATCTGTCTATTATGGTACTCATAATTTACAGTTCTTTTGTCATGTTCTCTTTAGTTCTTAGTAGATATATTAAATATAACTCAAAATGTTTTATAACTTTTTTTTGTATTTATTTAATAATATTATTAATATATATTTTATATATTAATATAATTCATATTAACTCTCTAAAAGCGTTTATTGAATATACTGTTGAAACACTTCAATATGGTTCTCCATACAAAGGTTTAGGCTTTTATTTCGGGGGTGGAATTGTTGAGGTGCCGCTGTATGTCCGATTTCTACAATGGGCTGGAGTGATTTCTTGGGCGATATTGGCAGCAATTTCTTTTATAATTTTATTAAAACAATATTTAAAATCAAGAACTTTTCTAGTTTATGCATTATTTATTTGTATTGGGATGGCAGGTTTATTTTCGAGCATTCCCTACGTCTTATTACCGGAATATGGTACAGACCTTTTTTATAGGTCCATATATTTATTTGGGCTGATGTGCATTTCATCCTTTATTAGCTTAATCCCTAAGTATATCGTAGGAAAATGGAAGAAGTTTTCTTTCTTAGTGTTATTGATTCTGATCGTCAATTTTGGGGTGATAATGAACCGTTACGAGTTCCAGAGCTGGAATTATCCCATAAACGGTGGTGAAGACATTCGACTTCATCCTTCAGAATGGTCGACCGCTGGTTTTTTTATATCGTGCTATGGTGAACAGTTGAATACAGCCGCGGGTTTAAGGCAGGGAGTGTCCAATATAGGATATTTCAGTAGAATTGACTACTATGAAATACAGCCCTCTGCATCAAATCAGGTTGATTATATTCGTCCTGATGATTGGGGCAAATTAAAAAATTATTGGACCGACTGTTGCTTTTTAAGAAAGAGTATAACTAAATACGAAGAAACGCCTGGATATCTAGTTGAATATAATGTTTTTAATGATTTGATAAACTCCGTGAACATTGTATATGATTGTACCGATGTATTTATGATTTATTACCGAAAATAATGCATTAATATGAAAGTATTAATAATTGTAACAAATATTTCGAATCCATATCTTGGGCCTTCTACGGTAGGTTATAACATCCAAAAAGGATTTGAAAAGATTGGGCCACTTCTCGAAAGAGAGAACGTTGAAATTAGATTCTCATCTATAAACGATCACTTTTCCAGACGGATTTCGAAAAATATCGAGATCACCCACACAGCGAGATATCCTCCAGTCACATTCACAGGTGAAATTCAAGCATTAATCAACAAACCTAGGGAGAGGTTTGATGTAGTCCATTGCCATACAATCTACGACATTTTCCCCTTCTTATTCAACACTAAAACCATCTTCACGCTTCACGGGATCTTCTGGAGAGAATTCCATTTCAAAAATAACCTTTACAGTCGGATGTACTGCCTGCTCGCAAAAACTCGGCTTGGACTAGCCCTCCCAAGGTTAGCAAAACTCATCGCTGTATCTCCATACGTTGTCCAAGAGCTGGCTTCAAAAAAATTCGATACGTCTAAAGCCATGGTGATAGAAAACCCTGTCTCAGATCGCTTCTTTAACGTCAAGAAACGGGACGACAACATGATACTCTACCCAGCCGCCCTAACCCCGCGTAAAAACCAGCTGCGGTTTCTCGAGGCCGTTTCCACCATAGAGAAAGAGCTCAAAGACTACAGGATCGTTTTTACTGGTTCAGGCGACCCCGATTACGCCGCCATGTTAAAGCACTTCGTCCGCAAGCACAGCTTAACAAACGTTGAATTTCTGGGGAAGGTCCCATACAGTCAGATGTTGGATCTCTACTCGAGGGCATCAATGGTGGCTCAGACGTCGCTCGAGGAGACGTCATCTATGGTCTGCATAGAGGCGCTCGCGACTGGCACACCGGTCGTCGCCTCGAAAGTCGGGGGGATCCCTTACACCGTCAAAGACGGCACAGACGGGCTCCTCGTGAACCCCTTAGACGTCAGGGAGATCGCTCAGAATATCCTGGTCTTGACCGATAAAAGACTCCGTGAGAAGCTTGGTGCCAATGCGAAAAGAAACGCGGAGAGGTTTAGGAGCGAAAGAATAGCCAGAAAACACCTCGAATTGTATCTGTCCTGCTGATGGTGTTGACTCGTAGATTCATAAAAATTTGGGTATCTCAAATATTTTAAATAGGTGGCAATAAGTGGGGCGGTTCCGGTTTTTTAGGAAGTTCGCCATCTTTATTTCTCACTGTTTGGTTGGCACGTAATGAGCGCAGAGGTGAGTGCACAGTAATTTAAAGTGGCACAAGTAAAACCAAAATGCGCTCTCATTTAGCCAGTTTCCATATTTTCTAATCCTGATAGTCGCCGATTTTTTGTGTAGATGCCCGCCACCTCTGATGAGGTCTCTTCTGCTAATGCTCCAGATTGGACTTGAGAAAGAATCGTTCAAATTGCACGCCTTATACTCTATTGTTGTAGACGATACTATCCCAAACAAGGGTCTTGAACCATGCACCAGCCAAAGCGCCTCCTCGTCATAACCGGTCCCCCGGGCTCCGGAAAGACGACCGTGCTGCTGCACGCCGTCGGGCTCCTCAGGTCGGAGGGCTTCACCGTCGGCGGCATCGCCACAAGGGAGGTTCGTGAAAAGGGCACTGGTGCCGGCGCCAGGGTCGGGTTCGAGGTCATAGACCTCCACTCCGGGGTTGGGGGCTGGCTGGCAAGGGTCGGAGCACCCCAGCCGGGTCCTAAGGTAGGGCGTTACTCTGTGGACCTGGAGTCCTTCGAGTCCGTCGCGGTTCCTGCTGTGACCCATGCCGTGGAAAGCTGCGACATCGTTGCGGTCGATGAGGTCGGCCCGATGGAGCTCCTCTCACAGAGGTTCCAAATCGCCGTCCAGAGGGCAATTGAGAGCGGGAAGCCCCTCATCGCCACCGTCCACTGGAGGTCGGACGACCCGCTCGTGACCCGCCTGAAGTCCGGCTGCCCGGGAGAGGCGGAGATCTTCGAGGTCACCCCGGAGAGCCGCGACCTCCTCCCGGATCTCATCGCCAGGAAAGCCGCCCAATACCTGCGCCAAAAAGGCACTTCTTCGGGATAAGCCCGCTCCACAAAAACACCCTGGTCTGCCTTATTCTTGACATTCTAATCGCACTCCCCCGCCCCTGGGCTTCGCAGGCGCTGCTCGGGAATGCCCTGTTCAAATTGTGGAAATCGGGTACGCCCCGCTACGGTCTGAATAATCCTGCCCTTCCAACACGGTCAGCATCGCTTCAGTGCCATTCAGCCGCTCCGATATCCAACACAGCCGGGTCACGGCGGTTCATACAATTAACAAAGGGGCGATTCAACAACTGCGTGGGCTCGTTCTTCGAGGGTCGCTGTCTGCCTTGCAATCAACGGAAGCAGCTCATCCCTCTACCCGCCGTCCTCCCCGGACCAAAGCCTCCTGTCGATCCTCCTCGCGTTCGGGATCGCTATGATGAAAGCCGCCATCTAGACCAGCAGGGCGTAGGACGACATCGACGTTATCGCGTACATTGTAGGCAGCCCGACCGGGATCATCGGCAGGGTCGCCATCAAGACGTCCATACTTCATACTAATACCTGGTCTGAGCGGCTAGGGCATCTCCACACGGTCCAGGTTCAGGATGATGTAGAAGTCCCGTAGACCCCCCATTGTGTATGTGCGGTTTAGGCGCCCTCCTTCCAGCGCCAGCCGATGACCGCCACCACCGCGAAGGGGGATCAACCAGAAGACGTTCTGCAGGGGCGCCGGGCATGGTTCAAGAGTGTGGAGGGTGATCCGCTGCCGGCACTGGTTCGAAAGCCTCTCCCACGGCATACATTATTAACCACAAGCGCACAAGACCATTGTGAAAGGGGTCGTAGATGGGCAAGCCTGACCTCAGGGAGAGGAATTCCGAGAAGGGGCGGCGCTTCGAGGAGCTCGTTGAGTCGCTCTTCAGGTCGATGGGCTACACCACGAAGAGGAACACCGACGAGAACTACATCCAGACCCGGGACTTCGACAGGGTCCAGATCGACATCATCGCGGAGAAGGGCAACGAGAGGATCCTCGTCGAGTGCAAGAACTATTCGCTCTACCCAATCTCCCAGAAGGACATCCACTACTTCTACTCCGCCCTGAACTCCAAGGGCAGCGGGTGGAAGGGCGTCTACGTCACCTGGAACACCTACCTGGACTCGGTGAGGAAGTACGCACGGGGCAAGCCGATCGAGCTCTGGGACCGGACGACGCTGTTGGAGCACGCCAGGGGCAACCCCGGGTTCCTGAAGTCGCTCATCCTGATGGCGGCGGACAGGCTGGCTGAGCTTCACAGGGGCGACTCGACCTTCCTGGACCAGGTGCTGACCTTAGCCGCCGGCAGGGACCCGCGCCTCGAGTCGCTCAGCCAGACCGAGGAGGACCTCCCCGCGCCGGAGAAGTTCAGCAAGGAGGGCTGGAGGAAGGCGGTCGAATTCGAGTCCTACTGCCGCGGGCTCTTCAGCAGGAAGTACTTCGAGATCATAATGTACGCTAAGGACCTCAAGGGCGCAGGCGCCGAGAACCTCGACCGGCTCTACTACCCGGACTACATCGTCGAGTACAAGCCCACGAAGGAGAGGTTCGCCGTCGAGTGCAAGTACCGGTCGAAGATGCCTGAGGGCGAGTCCGATATAAAGTGGACAAACGAGAGGAGGCTCGAGCAGTACATCGAGTTCTCTGAGAAGGAGGACATCCCCCTGTTCGTCGTCATTGGCGTCGGCGGCACCCCCTCGTCCCCGGAGCGCATGTTCTGCCTGCCCCTCGAGGACGCCTACTCCACGACCATCGCGCCGTGCGTCTACCTCGGCAGGGAGAGGGAACCGACCAAGATGTTCTTCTGGAAAAACGGGAGCCTGGAATGAATGATCGGCTCTTGGAGGCACCGCAAAGCGGTTCGGAAAGGGGTCCTCGATCAGGTTGCATCGGCCCAATCAAAGCGGGCCCCGGCCCTGCCTCTCTTCTCCAAGGGCACCAGCACGGCTTTTTTCCCTCCTCTAACCGGCGATCATCGCTCCAAAAGGGCAGTTGACCCCGACCCTCGTTGGGCCCCATACGTCCGGGGAACCTTGCGATTCTTAGTCAATGAAGGACATGCCTCTCCTAATCTCGTGCTGCCCAACGAAAACGCTGATATTTGACTAGCGATTTGTATGGGGCAGGGTCTGTCGCTCATGGATCTGCTCTTGGTGAGCTCCTCGAGAATAGGGGGGCGCTTCCCCCAGCGGAGCGAGCACCTCTACCGGGAACTGAAGGGGCTGGGCCACAATGTAGCATTGATTGAGGCATACTCCCGGTTCTGGTCGCCAGGAAAGCCGTTTCATTCCTTCAATCGCGGCTCGGAAAAAGACCTGAGCCAAGCCGAGCCGAATCCCTAAATAGCCCCGCCCAGAAAACTATCGTTGAATGCCATAGCCGCATTGGTGGTTCAAATGAAGGCATCCGTGATAATCCCCACGCTAGGCGGCGGGTACCTCGACCACACGCTCAGGACCCTCGGCCGCCAGACCGTGAAGCCGGTCGAAGTCGTGCTCGTCGTCAAGGGCTCCGATCCAGCAAAACTCGAGAGGAAGTGCGACGGGTACGGTCTGAGCTCCACTGTGCTCGAACAGACCGGGGGGCGCGTAACCAGGGCTTACAACATGGGCAAGGAGGCTGCAACCGGCGACGTCCTCATCTTCACCGACGACGACGTCCTCCTACCTCCGGAATGGGTCGAGCGGCACCTCTCCCTCCACCGGGCCTATCCGAAAGTCGCAGGCATAGGCAGCCGGGACATACAGTACGACCTTGCATCCGGAAAGACGGTTCCGACACGGGACGAGCGTCTCCCCTTCAAGTTTTACCGTCCTGTCAGGCGACTCCTGGGGCTCTGGCTACACCCCCCCACACCCCTTCCTCCGCAAGTACCGGCTGGGCGTATACCTCACAAAGGAAGGAAAGATCCGTTACGGTCCGCTATTCCCGAACTTCCGCTGCTATTCCCTCTCCGACAAAGGCGCCAATATGAGCTTCAAGAGGGAAGCCGTCGAGGGGGTCTCCTTCGTGGAGCACCCCAGGCTCAGGAGGTACTTGGGCTTAGAACCGCACTTTGCCCTGAGCCTATTGCTGCGCGGCTACGACACGGTCTACACCCCTGAGAACCCCCTATTCCACATAAGACACGAGAGCCTCTCCAGGACCGCCTACAAAAGCGTGCTGTCAGAAATCATCTCCGAGCAGTCATTAATGGAATCCCTGCTCCGCGACCTCTTGGATCAACTGGGCTGACCGGCGCCTGTTTGCGGCTGAATGCGGACCTCGTTGCGGTGTCCCCCGAACCAGGGAACGGTAATGAGCGCGACCCTCTGGAACTTGCAGTGTGCAGGCGCTCATCTATTTTGCCTCGGGCTGCTCTGGCTCCAGCTCTCGAGTCCCTTTGGCCTCCTGCCGATGCGCTCCTGCGGGTACCTGACTTCGTCCTCGAGGGGCGCGACCCTGCTCCCACCGCCCCACGCCAATCCCCCTTCGCACGGCGAGATCATCCTCAGTCCTTGGATGCGCATTATGCATGTGAGCGTGGTCGCACCTGCAGGGACCGGCTTAATCGAGCTCGCGCCATTCTGGGCATGCGCTGTCTACCCTACCTCAGTGGTGCCGCCCGTGGCGTCCTTGCCTGTGGAAATCGCCGTTCACCATTTTCGCCTACTCTTCTCTAGCAGCATACTGCGTTGCGGCCCTTCCCGCATCATCCTCGCACACCACTCGGGGCAGACCTCCTCCGAGCAAGGGGCGCCTGCCCTGTGCGGTGCCCTCCTGTCCGAATTCGGTCAGATCCACGTCCCCCTGGGACCGAAGCCCCTCCTATCCGCCATATCCACTATCAATTAAGAGGTATGCCCATAAATTGATAGACCTTGCCAGGATCGACACGCCCAGCCCCGCAGAGGAGCGGCGTCAATGCCTTCGCCGGCGGATCCCCACCAGCATGAGGGTTGCTGTCCCCTCGCGACCGTGGTCTGCCCAAAGATGAATCCCGCCCTTAGCGTCTGTCATCCATAATCAGCGATCATGGACTCCGAGATGGGAAAAAAGGGGGGAACGGGGCGCTGCCCCTCATTTGAAGATCTCCCTCAGCCCCTCTGCAGCCGTGTAAACGCTCCCGCACCCGCTGATGTAGAACGCCACCCTGAGCGCCTCCGCGACCTCCTCCTTGGTGGCGCCCGCCCTCATCGCCTGCTCTGCCAGCGACCTCACGCCCTTGCTTGCGCCGTGCGCCGCGTCTAGCGCCATCGCCATCAGCAGCTTGTACTTCAGGGGTATCTTTCCCCCGCAGAACGCAAGGTCCGACGCGCTCTTCACGCCGCTGAGGAGCTCCGGGTCGATGCCGCTGAAGACCGCAAGAGGTCCTTCGGACAAATTCCCAACCTCCCTGATCGGGATCGCCCGCCACTCCCTTATCCGGGTTCCTGTCCGGCCGGGCTCTATCATCGGCTCCTCCTTTACCGGGGTCCGTGCGGTCTCCTCCCCTCTTTTCCTCTCTCCTTCTTCTCTCCTCTGCCTGCCCTGCTTTTTTCTCCTCTCTCTTTTGCCCTGTTCCTAGAAAGCCATGCGCTTTGAAACGAATATTGCTTTTAATCGAATATTGACTGCCCAAATCGTATCTGCCGCGTTCTCTTAGCGCCCTCCGGCATTTCGCCTCCGGCGTGCTCGTCCCAAGACGGAACCACGAGGACCAAGCCCCCTTGTTAAATCTATTAATATAATTAAATATATTAAGATAAACAGACATAAATACCCCGCAAAACCTATGGTATTTGAGGTGTACTTTTTGATGGACTATACAGAATACCGTTCGGTAGCACACTCTCCGATCAACGAGGGCATCAATACGGCTGCCTGTCAGGGCAGCAGGGGGTCCTGCTGATGACGGGATCCGAAGGGTCGAGGAGGCGGTCCAGGAGGAAGGACGACCGCCGCGGTCGGCCCCAGAAATCAGCCGGCGCATCCGCCGAAAAGGCGCCAGCACCCGCGCCCGCCCAGGCGACCGTAATGAGCGAGGTTGCTGCTTTAAGCCTGCCGCTAGACTGGAAGGAGAAGGAGATGGTGGGCATGATCGTCTCTTGCGTACTCGAGGCTACGAGCCGTGGCTTCTCGGTGGCCGACGCGATGACGTGCGAGGGGGAGATATGCTGCCCCGTCTGCCCGGTGCGCATACAAGGCTACGGCAATTAGGAGGCTCCCGTCGTGTTCCCCACTCCCATTTTTTCCATCTCCGCGTGCGCCATGACCACCGGGCTCGCCCCGCCCGTCGCGCGCCCTTACGCCTCCGCATCCCGTCCGAATCCTCGCTCGAAACTGCTCCCGGGAATCCTTTGCTTGGGGAGGTTGCCCTGAATGTGCTTCACCGCCATTATCTCCAGCCCTTCATCGATAGGGCACGAAGGACTGTCCGTTCTGATGCAGATGGTCGAAGAGCACCATTCGTGGAACAACGACGGCTACGCGCTCCGGGCGACCGACTACTCGGGAAAGGAACTGCTGTTAAGGACGCTCGACTTCGGCGAGTTCTCAGACTTCATCGAGACAAACTCCGCTGCGATCGAGGGATCGACTCTCGTGCACCTCCACCTCCGCAACGCCACCAGCCGGGTCTGCGAGGAGTTCGTCCACCTATGGGAGATCGGCGGCTGGTATTGCTCCCACAACGGCATCCTCCGGAACTTTGTAAGGGACGACGACCACTGCGACTCCCTCGAGTTCTTCAGGTCCCTGTCCGGGAGCATCGCCTCGGAGGACTGGGATGCGGTCGCCGAATCGTTGCGTTCCATAGAATCGGGCTACGGCGTCTTCCTGATGAGCAAGAAGTCGGAGCCGAAGGCCGTCGTCGCGTCAATCAATAAGGAGGCCCGCGTCTCAAAGAAAGGGGGTGCGCTGGCGGTCTCCTCCGACAGGTGGACCGGTTTCACCCCTCTGGCTCTACAAGACAGCCTTTGGGGCACGCTCGGTCAGAAGAGCATATTGGACCGCCTGGTCGTCCTGGACCTCCGGGGGCAGGAGGTTGAGTACTCGGTCAGTCTGAGTAGATCCGCCCGACCCCGCTAGCCCCTTGCGTCTCTTCCTTTCTTACTTCCTTTTCCCTTTTTTTCCTTCTTTTTCCCTTTTTTCCTTCATTCCCGTCTTTCCTTTTCCCCCTCCTGCCTTGTCCTTCTCCGGAACTTCTTTTGCGTTCCCGATCCGTTGCACTCCCCTTTTCGTCGGGTTCGGGTCTAGGCGGATGCCCGTGTCCAGCTGGGCCCGCAAAAGAAAAGAGGCGTTAGAGGCATCGGAGGGGATCGGCTGCAAGCCCGGGCCCACCCAAAGCTTCTTTACACCATGCCCCCTATCTATCCCCATGGAAAGCAAAGTCCCAGCCAGGCTCGGCCACGTGGGGATAGAGGCGTCCTCATTAAAGGCTTCGCGCCCCTTCTACGACGCGCTCCTCCTGCCCCTCGGTTTCAGGCTCATCGCGGAGCAGCCCTTGGTAATGGGGTACTCGAACGGCGCCTTCCAGGTCTGGGTCTCGGAGCAGCCGGGGCGCAGGGTAACGAGGCTCCCCCCGACCGGCGAGGAGGAGGTCGTGGCGGACCACATTGCGATCCTCGTCCCCGACCGCAGCGGCGTCGACCGCGTCACCGAAAGCATGGGCTCCGCCGGGTTCAAGCCGCTCTTCCCGCCAGCCGACTACCCGGAGTTCTGCGAGGGGTACTGCGCCGTATCCTTCTCCGACCCAGACAACTTTGTGGTCGAGGTCTACACGGTCTCGCCGAGACATTGACTTGCGGCAAATTGGCACCAGAGCCAGAGCCAGATTCAGAGTCAGAGCCGGATGAGGTGCCGGTCCCCCATAGCTGGCGCCCCGCTCCGCAGGTTCTTCTGGAGTGTTGGGTTCATCGGTGATCCCTGTTTCCGGAGCTGTCGGTTGTCCGCCCTGCAGTTGGTCGCCACGGATGGGGCAGCCGCCTCCAGAGCGGGGCGAACCTTGTCTTCCCCCTCCCCTCAATCCCTTCTGGACTGTATGGCCCGCGTGACCACCGCGAGATCTGGCATCCGATAGTCTCTGAGGCCTTCAGCAGCGGACTCTGTTCCCTGTCCTCGAAGCCCATGTAGGAGGACTCTCCGTTGCCGAGCCCAACGCTCTGGTTCGTGTCGTGCATGAAGCAGGCCTTGCCGGCCATCCCGCGTCCCAACGCCGTTGAGACGAACGAATCCGCTGGGGCTCATCCTCCCCTCCGTCTGCCCAACCCCCGAGCTACCGGTCCATTCCCTCTCTGCCCCCGGGTTTTCTTCAGGAGGCGTTCTATGCCCCACGATGGATAGACGGAGCACGTGATCTTTACCTGAAGGGGCAACATTTCGGGCCAGGAAAACTGCAGTGGGAGAACATGAATAAAGCCGACGACTGTCCCCCCGCGCCCTCCGGGGCTGTTTCTGGTGTACGCTTGACCGGTCAAGGATCAGCAGGGGGTTCTCTGCGGCAGCCCACAAGGAACGGGCGTGGGTCTGACCCTAAAAATCACGGGGACATACTCGAGCCGCCCTTCCGTTATACCACGGAAAAAACAAAAAGAAAAAGAAAAGGAGACGGTCTGCCGCCATGGCAGTCCTCCTGCCCCGTCCGCCCGCCCGTCCGTACGGTCAATCCCTGCAGACCCCGAACCCGCAGAGCGCCTCCTTCGCAGCCGCCCTCCCCAGCTCGAACGCCCTCAGGTTCTGATCAACGGTCCGCTCCGGGACGGCCTCCGCTATCGCCTCCCTGACCTTCTCCGGGTCGAGCGGGAGCTCCCTCAGCGCGGAGAGGCACCCCAGGAAGACCGTGTTTTCGGTGTTCGGGTTCCCGGCCTCCTTCGCAGCCGCCAGCGCGTCGATCACGGCGACCCGCCCCGTGTACCTCCTCAACCTGGAAACGACGTCCTCGAGGGAGAAGTACTTCCTCGACCTGTCCCTGACCAGCCCGGCCGTCTCGACCGGGGGGTGCATCACCCTCCTGTTCACCAGCGCCAGCCCGCCCTTCTTGAGGTACTCTATGTAACGCAGCGCCTCGATCGCCTCGAGCGCGACGAGGACGTTCCCCTCACCGACGGGTATGAGCGGTGAGTACGCGTCGTCCCCTATCCTCATGTGGACGGAGACGCTCCCGCTCCTCTGGGAGAGCCCGTACATCTCCCCGGTGATCGCCTTGAACCCTGACTTCAGGCAGGCCCTCCCCAGGACGTTGGTGAGGAGGACGAGCCCCTGCCCGCCCACACCGCAGATGAATATGTTGAAGCTCATCGCCTCTCACCCGCCCCCTCCTTCTCCTTCTCCTTCTCCTTGTCATCCCTCTTATGATTCCCAGTCCCATTCTCATTACCAGTTCCAGCCCCGGCCCTCCTGATCGATCCGAAGGCGCACATCCTCGAGCAGACCGAGCACCCGTCGCAGAGCTCGGGCGAGATCCTCGGCTGGCCGTCGCCGTCGATCTCGTGCGCGGGGCAGTAGACGTCCCTTATGCACGCGTACGGCCTCCTGCAGACCGACTTGTCGACCTCGAAGGGCGTGATCTTCTCGCCCCTCCTCCTCTTCCTCCTGTCGCCGTAGAGCGCGCACTCCCTCCTCGAGACCACCACAGCCAGCCCTTCGTACTCCAGCGCCCTCCTGAAGACCGGGACGTTCTCCTTGACGCTGTAGGAGTCTACGACCTCGACGAACTCAGCCCCGGCGGCCCTGCACACGTCCTCTATGGGCACCCGCTTCCCCTCCCTCCATCCCGCCGTGTACTCGGTCGAGAGGTTCGGCTGCTGCCCGGTCATCGCCGTCACGGAGTTGTCCAGTATGAACAAAGTGAACTTGTTACGGTTGTGGACCGCGTTGAGTATCGCGGGCAGTGCCGCGTGGTAGAAGGTCGAGTCCCCCACCACCGCAACGACCCTCTCCTCGATGACGTTCGAGAGCCCGTTGGCTATGCCCACGGACGCGCCCATGCAGAGCGAGCTGTCCGCCTTCGAGATGGGCGGGAAGACCCACATCGAGTAGCAGCCGATGTCGTTCGCGAAGTAGTAGCCCTTCCCCGAGGCGCTCAGCGCCCTCAGCGCCTGGCTCAGCGCGGCGAAGGTCCCCCTGTGCGGGCAGCCCGGGCAGAACGTGGGGTACCTGTCGGGCATCCCCTCCTTCAGCGCCCTGGCCTCCTCGACTATCACTTTCTTGTCCCTGTGTTCCAAGCCCAATACAGAGGCTATCCCCTCCGAGACGAGGTCCGGGTTGAGCTCCCAAGCCTCGGAGAAGTGCCCGCTCCTCTTCCCGAAGATCCCCGCCGCGGGGTTCGCGTCCTTGGCTATGGCCGCGACCTCGTTCTCCAGGTAGGGGGAGAGCTCCTCGACAACTATCACCCCCTTGAGCCCCCTGATGAAGTCCGCCACTAGCCTCCTGGGGACCGGGTACGTGGTCCCGAGCTTCAGTACCGGGACCCTGCCCAAGAGACCGAGCGACTTTAGGGCCTCGAGGACGTACAGGTACGAGACCGATGAAGTGACTATCCCCGTCCCCGCGCCCCCTTCTCCGCGGAGGACCGAGTTGAATGCCGAACCCTCGAACTCCTTCTCCAGTTCCGCCCTCCTCTCGAGCATCCTCACCTTCTTCCTCCTCGCGACCTCCCCGAGGGTGAGGTACTCCTCCTTGAGGTCCCTCCACCTCGCCCTCTCGAACTTGCCCCTCCTGATCTCGCCCAGCTCGACGACGCCGCTCTGGTGGTTCACCCTCGTGACCGTCCTCACAATCACGGGAACCCGGTGCCTCTCCGAGATCGCGAACGCCTCCTTGACCATCTCCTTCGCCTCCTGGGCAGTCGAGGGCTCGAGCATCGGGACGTACGCGTTGGGTGCGAAGAACCTGCCGTCCTGCTCGGACTGGGAGGAGTGGGCGTGTGGGTCGTCCGCCATCACGACCACCAACCCTCCCCTGACCCCGGTGTAGCCCAGGACGAAGAGCGTGTCAGAGGCGACGTTCATCCCGACGCTCTTCATAGCGGTGAGGCTCCTGAACCCGGCGAAGGAGGCGCCGGCGCATATCTCGAGCGCGACCTTCTCGTTCGTCGCGATCTGCATGTGGTAGTCGAAGCTCCCGAGCGCCTCGGAGAAGGTGTCCAGGATCTCCGACGTGGGCGCCCCGGGGTAGAACGCGACGACCTTGACGTCTGCCTCGATCGCCCCCCTGACTATGGCTTCGTTGCAGAGCATGAACGCCTGCCCTTTCCCGCCTGATATAACGTCTTTAAGAACCATATTCTATTAACCGGGTCGTAGAATAATAAATCTTGTTTTCCTGTTTTGCTTTTTTATCAGCCGGTTCAATTTGCAGCACACCTCGATCCGGAATTGTGCACAACAAAGCATAATGGCCCTGTCCCTCCTGGTCCCTTTTTTTGCGTCCCCTCGGACTCAGAAGGCTAATCCACTGCGGTATCTAGCGCCCTCGCCTATCCGTGCTTCTCTTATCTTCTTTCCGTCTTTCTTTGTCCAGGAGAGGTCATTCCCCCCTATAGCCGTAGCGTGTTCGCTTCATTCTCGACGGGAGAGGCCGACCTAGATAAGATCGCTTGAGTGGGATTCTGGGCGTACCGGCTTTGGCAGACCGCTGTCCTTCCGCACATCCCCCCTCACAATCTGTCCTGCGATTTAACCACCAACGACCTCTAGGCGCCCTCCGAGGAGGTGAGCAGATAGTTATTGGACCGTCTGTATGCCGGACTGGGAAAGGATAAATCCAACTGGAATGATATCATCAGGGCGTTTGATCGAATAAGCAAGCCTTGATATGCGGAAGCAAACAGAGTGGTTCGCGATGTCCCTCAACAGGGTGATCCGGTCGAGCCTCTGGCTCTACATCTCAGGCATCGTAGGCAACTTCCTCGGCTTCGTCTACTGGCTCGTGGCGACGAGGTTCGTCGGGGCGGCGGTGATAGGCGACGGGGCTGCGGTAGTCGGCATAGTCTCCGTCGTCGGCAGCATATTCGGCCTCGGCATCTCCTCGGGGATGACTAGGATGGTCGGGAGGGCGCTCGGCCGCGGCGAGACGGACAGCGTGAGCGTCCACCTCTTCTCGAGCCTTGCACTCTCGGTCGCGCTGAGCCTGGTGGCGGCCGTCCTCGTCTACGCGCTCGGGGGGCTCTTCTCGATACCGGACTTCCAGATCCCGTACGTCGCCGCCCTCATACCCCTCTACTCGTCCCTCCCCGTGCTGACCGCGTACTACAACGCGAGGCTGAGGACCGGCGTCATCGCCGCCTCATCGATGGTCGCGAGCGTTTTGCGCCTCGGGATCGGGGCGCTCTTCCTCTACCTCGGGTGGTCGTTCGTGGGGGTGATGGCTGCGTACTTCGTCTCCTACGCGGCCCAGAACGTCGGGATGATCCTGGCGCTCCGGAGGGACGTCGTGGCACCGCGCCCCCCCTCAGCCCGGTCAGCGGCCGAGGCGGTCCGGACGGGCTTCCCGTCCTGGCTCCCGTCCCTCGTCGCGACCGCGGGGTCCTGGTTCGGGGTACTCGGGGTCTACGGCGTCTCCGGGAACCTGGAGGCCGGGACCTACTACGTCGCGTTCGTAATCGCCAGCATAGTCTTCGCCCTCCCCCTCTCCCTCCTCGGGCTGATGTTCCCGGTCCTGAGCGGGATGGAAGACGGCCGCAAGCGGGCGACGAACAGGGCGGTCCTCCTCACCAGCGCCGTCGTCGCGCCTCTGGCAGCCGCCGTGATCGCGTACCCCAGCGTCCCCCTCTCCCTACTCGGGCCCGAGTACGTCGGCTCGTCCGCGGCGCTTCAGATCCTCCTCCTGGCAGCCTTCGTCTCGCCGATCCCGTCCGGATTCAACTCGCTCATATACGCCTACGGGAGGTACAGGGACGTAACGCTCCTGGGCTTCGCCTATAACCTCCCCAGGCTCCTCATGTACCCGTTCTTGGTCTCGGCCTGGGGGGAGAACGGGGCTGCCGCCTCGTACGTCCTCGGGTTCTTCGTCGCGACCGTAGTGGTCTACTTCATGGCCAAGCCGATCGGCTACTCGGTAGGGTGGAGGGACTCGATCCTCGTCTCGTCCATCCCGATCGCTGCAGCGGCCCTCGTGTGGCTCGCACAGATCCCGTGGTACGTAGGCGGCCCGGTCGTGCTCGGGGCCTCCGCCATCTCATACGCCCGCCTCGGGATAGTGAAGAAGTCCGACCTCGCCGACGTATCCTCCGCATTCATATCAAAGGGGAGGATCGAGCAGTTCCAGCCCTACATAAGGTACGTGCTGGAAGTCCTTTACGGGAAATGAATCGCCAGCCAGCTCGGAAATCCCGCCGCGAGACCTCCGTCGACCCCCACCCTGCTCGGTTTATTTCGTTTCGTTTCATTTCAGTTCAGTTCATTTCAGTTCAGTTCAGAACTGGACCTCCCTCCCTATCCCCGCAGCCCTGGCTATCTTGTAGAGCGCGGCTGCGGCAGCCGCGTCCTCCACCGCGACGCCTACGGACTTGAAGAGGGTCACGTCCTTCTCCGACCTCCTGACGGCCCTCCCCTTCGCGATCACCTCCCCCAGCTCGCCGAATATGTCCGCCTCGCGGATCGCACCCTCAGCCATGGGGATGAGTATGTCGCCCGCCTCCGCCATGCACCCCTCCTTCGAGTCCAGCACAATCCGCCCCCTCGCCCTGAGGAGCGTTGCCGTGTCGACCTCCCGTGCGCCAGGGCTGTGGGCGCCCACCGCGTTTATGTGGGCCCCGGATCCGAGGCACCTCCCGTCGAAGACCGGGGTCGTCGACGTCGTCGCGGTGACGATCACGTCTGCCCATGAGGCGGCGTCCCTCGGGTCCGCGGCGACCGATACGCTGATGTCGAGCTGCCTCGAGACCTCCCTCGCGTACCTCTCCGCCCGGGCCCTGACCGTGTCGTAAACCTTCACTGCCGCCTCGCCGACCACTTCCTTGATCGCCTCCGCCGCCGCCCTCCCTATCGTCCCTGCCCCGAAGACCCCCACCCTCCGCGCCCCGTCCGCCGCCATGTGCCTGGTGGCTATCCCCACTGCGGCGCCCGTCCTGATCGCCGTGAGCGCCCCGCCCTCGATGATCGCCAGCGGCTCCCCGGTCCTCGGATCGAAGAGTACCGCGACTGCACTTACGGTCGGGCGCCCCTTCTCCTGGTTCCTCGGGTAGACCGAGACCGCCTTGACAGCAAGCGCCTCCTGATCGGTGATGTACGCCGGCATGCAGAGGAGGAAGCCTTCGAAATCCTCGACGGCGAGCCCCAGCCTCTTCGGGACAGCCGCCCTCCCCGTTCCGAGTGCCCTGAAGCCCTCCTCAACGGACCTTATCGCCTCCTTCATCGGGAGGGCTGCCCTGACCTCGGCGCTGTTGAGGATTAGGACCAAAACCATCCCCTTCCATCACTATCTCCCGCTGAAAAAATAAGCGTTAGTGTGCCCCCTGGTCGGCCTTTCGTGGTCCCGCGGTCTCCGGCCCCCCTTTCCGGCGCGCTTTCGTCCTTCCCCTCCAGCTCTCCCCGGCCGTGGCCGGCGCACCTGCGTCTTCACCCCTCGTTGATCCCCAGTGCCTTCACAACGCCAGCCAGGGCAGAGGACGCCCCCTCCCTCACCACGATGTCCGCCCGCGCGTCGAGCGGGGTCGGATCCGCGTTTATAATGACGAGGCTGCCCCCTGATGATTTGACCACTTCGGGTATCGCCGCCGCTGGGTAGACCGTCAGCGAGGAGCCGACCACGACGCACAGGTCGCTCTCCTGGGCGATCCCGAGCGCAGCCTCGAACATCTCGACCGGCTCCTCGAATAGCACCACCGACGGCCTGAAGACCCCGCCGCAACCGCACCTCGGCACCTCCCCCTCCCCCCTCAGGACCGCTATGCACTCCTCGGTGGGCCTCGACGACCAGCACTCGTCGCACCTGCTCGCGCCTATGTTCCCGTGGAGCTCGATCACCCTCCTCGACCCCGCCTTTCTGTGGAGCCCGTCTATGTTCTGCGTGATCACCGCCTCCAGCAGCCCCTCTTTCTCCAGCGCCGCGAGGGCCCTGTGGCCGGCATTAGGCTCGGCCCGCGCCAGGGACTCGAACCGCATCGCGTAGAACTCCCAGAACGCCCTGGGGTCCTCTAGCATGAACGACCTCGTCGCCATCCTAGGGTCGAACCTCTTCCACAGCCCCTGCCTCCCCCTGAAGTCCGGTATCCCGCTGTCGGTGCTGATCCCGGCCCCGGTGAAGGCCACCGCGCGCCCGCCGCTCCTGAGCAGTGCCGCTATACTTTCCACGCGACCGCCCTCCGACACCATGCCGTGCCGAACCCCTCCAACCCGGACCACTACTACGTACGTCAACAGTTAATAACCCACAGGGTCAAATAAGATGTGGTGGTGGGCTGACCTTGAACGTGCTCATAACCGGCGCCAGCGGCCTCCTGGGCGGCAGGATAGCGGAATACGCCGACTCCAAGGGCCACTCCGTCTTCTCGGGCTACCTGTCGCACCATCCGCAGTTTGGATACCCGTTGAAGCTCGACGTAACCGACCCGCAGTCGGTCTCGGAGGCCTTCCGGAGATCGCGCCCCGACGTCGTCTTCCACACCGCCGCGGTCACGGGGGTCGACAGGTGCGAGCGGGAGAGGGACCTCGCGCTGCAGGTGAACGTCGAGGGGACAAGGAACGTCGCGGAGGCCGCGAGGGGCGCGGAGTCTTACCTCGTCTTCCTGTCCTCGGACTACGTCTTCGACGGCTCCCGGGGGCGCTACAGGGAGGAGGACGGGAGGAACCCGGTCAACTTCCTGGGCAAGACCAAGGCCCTGGCCGAGGACATGGTGGCCTCCTCTGGCGCTAGCCACCTGATTGCCAGGACCTCCTTCATCTTCGGCTCAAGGGCTCCGCGGGGCGAGCTGAACTTTGCCCTCTGGGTCGTCATGAAGCTCAGGTCGCACGCCCCCTTTAGGGTCGTCGCCGACCAGTTCATCACCCCGACGTACGACTGGAGCCTCGTAAGGATGCTCTCCGAGGCCGCGGAAAAGGGGATCCAGGGGACCCTGCACCTGGCAGGGGCGACCCGTGTCTCGAAGTACGATTTCGCCTTCAGCATAGCAAAGTCATTCGGACTCGACTGGGAAGTCATGATCCCTTCGAGCAGGGACGAGATGGGGTGGATCGCGGAGCGCCCGGCGGACTCCTCTCTGGACACCTCCAAGGCGCGGGCCGTGCTGGAGAACAAGCCCATGGACCTCGGCGAATCCCTGAAGAGGCTGAGGGAAGAGCTGCCTGGTGAGTGAATGAGTGATTGTGCGACCTGGGCGTAATTTTTAGAAACCAAAATACGTCATTTCACTTTGTAAAGAGTATATAACGATCAGTCTTTTATTCAGAGTCAGCCCAAATTATTGACGGTAACCAAAATGCGGCTTTCAACAGGGATAAATCTTCTGAACGTCCTCATCGTCCTGGCGCTGATAGCGGCTCTAACCGCCCCCTCCCTCGTCGTGATCAATGCATTCGGGGTGCTGTCCTCGATAAGGGTGGGCGAGCCGTCGGTCAGCTCCTCCGGGTCCGTCGTCGAGTTCTCCGTCCCGATCGGCATCTCGAACAGCGGTCCCTTCGGAGTATCGGACGTTCGCATCTACGGGGAGGTCAGGGATGCGGGAGGGGATCTGATCACCTCGATCTCCTCGCCGCCCTTCTCTGTAGCCCCTGGGGAGATCGGGACCCAGCGCCACCTGCAGATCAGGATCAACCTCTCGGATATCCCGCAGGGGCGCCTGCAAACCCTCTTCAGCCAGGCTGGAAACCTTACGCTGCTGGCGTCTTTGGGCCTGAGCATAGACCCCCTCATCTCCATCTCCGCGCAGGCGTCTGGGACGATCCCGTGGGAGCCCCCGGTGAAGGACTTTGAGCTTGGCGAGCCCGCCGTCTTGGGATACAACTCGACCCACATATTCGCGTCAATGCCGGTTCGTTTCGAGAACCCCTCCGAGATAGCGGTCGAGGGAGCGGTCGAAGTCCTCTTCGTGGACCTTGAAACCGGGTCGGAGATGGGGTCGGGCTACCTTGACGTCAACGCCCCGCCGGGGTCAATCTTCGAGGGTGAGCTCCACTCCTCATTCAGGCTGCCGGAGAACGCCACTGCGCTCCTTCTGGAAGCCAGGACATACAGGTGCAACGCGACATTCGGCTTCCGCCTCTTTGGAATCCGGGTTTACACGATCTCGAGTCCGTTAGAACTCCAGTGGTCGCCGCCCGTCGACTCGCCCTACCTGGGATCGCCCAGCATAACGCCCTATAACTCGACCCACTCCCGGTTCAGTCTGCCTTTCGGCTTCGTCAACTCCAACAGCCTGGTCACGCTGGACGGGTCGTTGAGTCTCGGGCTAGCCGTCGGGGACGTCCTTGTGTCCGAGAGCGATCCCGTAGGAGTCCACGTCCCGCCTGGGTCTGGCTGCTCCTGCAACCTCACGATGCTGGTTCCGGACTGGGCCCTATCGGTACCTGGCGCCCTGATCCTTTCGCTGGACACGCCGTTCGGCAGCGCTTCAATGGAGGTGCCAATCAATGGTTAAGCTCCTTGGTCTCGTTCTTTCCCGCACTTCCCTTGCGCTGAGACTAGTGCTGGGGCTTCTCCTCGGAGCAGCAGGCTTCCTTATCTTCTACTTCCTGCCAGCAAACCTCGTAGAGCTCGCCTCCGCCGCCGTCGGCGAGGAGATCCCGCCTGCGGTCGCAGGTCTCCTCTCCTCTCTCGTCGACCCGTACCTCCCTGCCGTCGGTCTGGCACTCGCGGCGACGATCTTCCTCTGCACGCTCCTCAGGGGGACGAAGGCATACGGCTTCGTCACGGTTGCCCTGAGCCTCCTCTACGCCGTTTATGTCGTACTCTGGTTCCACAGCGGGACCGTCTCCATTGCAGTCCCGGAGGCGCTCCTGGGAGGGGATCTGCCATTCGGGATCTCCCTTTCCATACGCGTCGAGATGCCCCTGCTGATGGGGCTGTACCTGGTGCCGGCGGCTCTTGGGATTGCAAAGGGCGCCTTGCTGGTACTCATGCCGAGTCTGAAGAAGGACTGAATTCGCGGGGTACCGCTACCTCCCCTTTTTACACCCGTCCTTCAACTCTCCTGCCGCTACCTCATCCCTCCCTGTTTTCCCAAAACACTCGCTTTCTCCTCCGCTTTTGATCATGCCGTCCGCTTTTCCCCAGTCTGGACCGGAGGGCCTCGACTGAAAAAGTCTTAAATAGAAAGAGGGACTGAAGGTTCTGATGGGTTAATGTCGCCCGAAAAAGTGGCACGAGCTCAGGATACTGCCTGCTCTATTCTTGACAAAAGCAAAGCCCCCCGGGTGGTATTGGGTTGGACTTCTTGAACAGGGACATTGTTTCGATAAAGGACTTGACCCGTAGCGACCTCGACAAGGTCTTCGGGATCGCCAGGCGGATGGAGAGGGATGGCTACGACAGGGGGCTGCTGAGGGGAAAGCGCATCTCCCTGCTCTTCTACGAGCCCAGTACGAGGACGCGCCTCAGCTTCCAGGCCGCAGCACAGTCGCTCGGCGCCGACACGATCTGGTTTGCGGGGATCGAGGGGACCTCAGTCATGAAGGGCGAGACCCTGAAAGACACCATAGAGACCGTCTCCAACTATGCGGACGCGATAGTCATCCGCCACCCCTACGACGGGGCTGCGAGGTGGGCCGCTGAGATAACCACTAGGAGGACGGAACGGGGCGAGAAGAAGGTCCCGATAATAAACGGCGGGGACGGGAGGAACGAGCACCCGACGCAGACCATGCTGGACCTCTACACGATGGCGCAGTCGCAGGGCAGGATAGACGGGCTGACGATAGCGATGGCCGGGGACCTGAAGTACGGGAGGACCGTCCACTCACTGGCATACGCGCTCGGGATGTACGGGTGCAGGATCAGGCTGGTCGCCCCAGAGCAGCTCCAGATGCCCCCGCACGTCCTCTCCTACCTCGCTTCCCGCGGGGTCGAATGCACCCTCCACACCTCGATAGAAGAGGTGATCGGGGAGGTCGACATACTCTACATGACACGCATCCAGAAGGAGCGGTTCCCCGACGAGAACGAGTACAACAGGGTCAGGGGCATGTACAGGGTGACGAGGAAGATGCTCCAGCCGGCCAAGCCGACGATGAGGGTGATGCACCCGCTGCCCAGGGTCGACGAGGTCTCTGTGGACGTCGACGACGACCCGAGGTCATACTACTTCAAGCAGGCGGGGAACGGCGTCCCGATAAGGGCCGCCCTCCTCGCGATGGTCCTGGGGGGGATCTCTTGAACGTCCAGAAGAACGGAACGAAGAAGGGGATGATTGTCAGCCCGATAGAGAACGGGACCGTGATCGACCACCTCCCGCCGGGTAGGGCGGTCAGGATCGCCCGGATGCTCGGCCTCACAGAGGGGGCGGTGGTGATCATCGGTCAGAACCTGAAGTCGACAAAGTACGGGAGGAAGGACCTGATCAAGGTCGAGAACAGGTTCCTGACGGACGAGGAGTGCAGCAGAATAGCCCTCTTTGCCCCAAACGCGACCGTGAACATCATCAGGGACTCGGAGCTCGTCGAGAAGCGCAAGGTCTCGATACCCGACGTTGTCGAGGGGATCGCGATCTGCTCCAACGCAAACTGCATCACGAACAAGGAGCCGGTGCCGACGCGCATGGTCACCGTGAGCCGGTCGCCGGTCGTAATCGCCTGTTACTACTGCGGATACGAGGTCAAGGCAGAGGACCTCCGGCTGAGGGGCTGATGGATACAGATGGCGGCTCTCCCGACTGGATCGGAGCCGGAAGGTGGCAGGGAACGAGGCGGCTCCCTCCTGATCAGGGGCGGGACCGTGGTCAGCCCTCGCGGGAAGGAGCGGGCGAACGTCCTCGTCAGAGGGGGGAAGATCGAAGCACTTACGACCCTTAGCCCCGAGGCGGATCTCGTCATCGAAGCCGAGGGCCTGCTCGTCCTCCCCGGCGTCGTCGACCCGCACGTCCACTTCAGGCAGCCCGGGATCGGCTCCGAGGCCGAGGACTGGGTCAGCGGCTCAAGGGCGGCTGCCGCAGGGGGGGTGACCACCGTCCTCGACATGCCGAACACCTCCCCCCCTACCACCACCCTGGATCGGCTCCTGGAGAAGTTCCGGCTAGTGGAGTCCTCCCGCCCCTGCGTCAACTACGGCTTCCACTTCGGGGCGACGCCCTCGAACCTGGGGGAGCTGACCGCCGTCGGGATCTCCTCCGCGACGCCGATCCCGCCCCCGCCGGGTCAGCTCGCCGCCTCTGTGAAGATCTTCATGGGCAGCTCCACGGGGGACCTCCTGCTTACAGACTTGGACAAGCTCAGGCAGTTCGCAAACAGCGCCAAGATGATATCCGTCCACGCCGAGGACGAGTCTGTCATAAGGGCCTGCGCCTCAGAGCCCGACCACGGATCCCGCCGTCCGAAGAGGGCAGCCCTCACCGCAATAAGGAAGCTCCTCTCCGTCGGGAAGGAGGGGCGCGTCTACGTCTGCCACGTCACATCCTACGCGGAGGCAGACCTCGCGGCCCCGTTCTACAGGGAGGCGACCCCCCACCACCTCTTCCTCACATCGGAGGCGATGGAGAGGATCGGCGCGTACGCTAAGGTGAACCCGCCCCTCAGGGGGGAACAGGACAGGGCCTCACTCTGGAGGGCACTCCTCGAGGGGAAGATCGACGCCATCGGGTCAGACCACGCCCCGCACACCAGGGAGGCGAAGGAGTCGGACTCCCCGCACTCGGGAGTCCCCGGGGTCGAGACCTCGCTGCCGCTGATGGTCGACGCCTCCATGAGGGGGATGATAAGGCTCGAGGACGTCGTCAGGCTGATGAGCCACTCCCCCGCGAGGATATTCAGGATCAGGGGCAAGGGATCCCTGGAGCCGGGGAGGGACGCGGACATCGTCCTCGTCGATCCGAGGGAGGAGCGCAGGGTCGACCCGGACAACCTCCACTACAAGTGCGGGTGGACCCCGTACGAGGGGATGGTCCTGAGGGGGTGGCCGGTAGCGACCGTCCTGGGAGGGTCTCTAGCTTATATGCGGGGGGAGTTCTATCCCGTGAGGGGGAGTGCGGTAACTTATGCGGCTTGAGCTTCCGCGAGGGGAGTTCGTCCTGCCCTCGGGCATTATCGCTTCGACGCCGGACATAATACTGAGGGTTGCCAGGTCCTCGGAGCGGCTCGGGGTCGTCACAACCAAGAGCATAGGGGCAGCCGAGCGCGAGGGTTACAAGGAGCCGATAGTCGCGGCTGTGGGGGGCTCGCTCGTCAACTCGGTCGGCCTCTCCAACCCCGGCGCAGACGACTTCGTCCGGGAGTCGGCCGCCGTCAAAAAGGAGCTGAACGCCCAGGGGAAGGTCCTGATGGTCTCCATCTTCGGCGGGACGCCTGCCGAGTTCGCCTCTGTGGCCCAGAAGGTTGCGCGGTGCGCCGACTGGATCGAGCTGAACCTCTCGTGCCCGCACGCCTCGGGCTACGGCGCCGCCATCGGCACATGCCCGGGCACGGTCAGGGAGGTCGTTGGGGCGGTCAGGGAGGTCGTGGACCTCCCCGTCTTCGCGAAGGTCACCCCGAGCCCGGGCCTAGTCGGTACCGTGGCGAAGGCGGCGGTCGGGGCCGGCGCGGACGGTATAGTCGCCGTGAACACCGTCGGGCCGCTCGAGTTCGCCTCGGAGTGGGGCTGGCCGCTGCTGAAGAACTCGCTGGGCGGGCTCTCGGGCCGGGCGATAAGGGAGGTCGCCCTCAGGTGCGTGAGGGAGGTCCGCGAGGCGGTCGACGTACCGATAGTCGGGATGGGCGGGATCTCCTCGCGCACCGACGTCGAGGACTTCAGGTCTGCGGGCGCCCGGCTCTTCGGGGTCGGCACCGCCCTCTGGGGCCTCGACACCCGCGGAGTCGGGTCGTTCATCGACTCCCTGCACGCCGGAGGACCTCCGGAATGCACCCCTACCAGTACGCCTCCCCCGATGTCCTACACCCGCTTCACGGTCAGCGAGGCGTGGGGGTCCGGGATGAGGGTCCTCAGGCTCGACGGGTCGATCAGGGCTGCGCCGGGCCAGTTCGTCCAGGTCATGCTGCCGGGAAAGGGTGAGAAGCCCTTCTCGCTAGCCGAATCCGACCCTGTCCTCCTCCTCGTCCGCGGCGTCGGCCCGGTGAGCAGGTCGCTGGCCTCCCTCGGGGAGGGGGACGAGGTCTTCCTGAGGGGGCCTTACGGGAACAGCTGGTCGCCCGGGGGCCCGTCGTGCCTCGTCGGAGGCGGGTCCGGCGTGGCACCGGTACACTTCGCGGCCAGGCGGTTCAGGGGCATGGTGAGGGAGGTCTTCATCGGCGGGCGGACCTCCTCGGACCTCCCGCTGCTCGACTCGCTCTCGTCTGCGGCCGAGACGCGCGTATCGACGGAGGACGGCTCGGCAGGCACCCGCGGCCTCGTGACCGATCTGATGCGCGGCAGGATCCAGGACCTCTCCGGTTGCGAGTTCCTCAACTGCGGGCCCGAGATGATGATGGTCAGGGCGGCAGAGCTCGAGTCGACCGCGGTTCCGCCGTCCAGGATCTTCTGCGTCGTGGAGAGGTACACCAAGTGCGGCATCGGGCTGTGCGGGAGCTGCGCGCTCGACGGCTACAGGGTCTGCGTCGACGGCCCCGTCTTCAGGTACTCGGACCTGGTTGGGGGCAGGGACTTCGGCAGGTACAAGCGGAGGGCGAGCGGGCGCCTCGTGGGTATAAACGAATGACTCCGGAGGTTGAGGCGGATCCATTTATGTATGGGCGCGCGGATGCAAGCATGTGCAGGGCAGGTTGCCGGACATCTATAAATCGGACCCCTGCCCAAACCATCCAGCAGTAGCAGTCAAAGGTGATCCCAATTGAGCCTAAAGTCCGAATTCGCATCTTTCCTCGTTAGGAGCGGGGCAGTCAGGTTCGGTTCCTTCACCCTGAAGAGCGGCCGACCCTCGCCCTACTTCGTGAACCTCGGGGTGCTGGCTGACGGCGAGACCGCCTCAAGGCTGGGGGGTTTCTACGCCGGGGCGCTGGTCGAGAAGGGCCTCCTGGACTCCACGGACGTTCTCTTTGGCCCGTCCTACAAGGGCGTGCCGATCGCTGTGTCCACAGCGGTCGCGCTCTACAGGGACCACGGCAGGAGCGTGCGCTTCGCCTTCAACAGGAAGGAGGCGAAGGGGCACGGAGAGGGGGGGATGATCATAGGGAGCCAGCTGAGGGACGGCGACAGGGTCGGGATCCTCGACGATGTGATGACGACCGGAAAGACCAAGGAGGAGGTCCTCGATCTCCTCAGGTCGGCCGCTAGGGTCGAGATCCCCTACGTGCTCATCGCGGTCGACAGGCTCGAGAGGGGCGAGGGCGACCTCTGCGCGACGAGCGAGTTCCAGCAGAGGTACGGGATCGCGGTCCACTCGATAGCCACGATAGAGGAGATAGCCGAGGCGGCTTCCCGATCAGGCCTCGTCCCGGAGGATGCCCTCTCCTCGATCCGCTCGCACCTTAAGGAGTACGGGGGTAGGCGGCTGTGACGCTCATATCCAGGGACCGGAGCATCGTCGTGGCCTGCGACGTCCAGGACCTCGCCTCGCTCGAGAGGCTCGTGGCCTCGACCCACCGGGTCGGGGCGGTCGGCGGGTACAAGCTGGGCTTCTCGCTCGGTCTGAGGTACGGGCTCCCCGATCTGGTGTCGCTGATCAGGAGGTACACACAGAAGCCCGTGATATACGACCACCAGAAGGGCGGGACCGACGTGCCGCACACCGCCGGCCTCTTCGCCGGGCTGATGTCCTCGGCTGGGATTGACTATGCGATACTGTTCCCCTTCTCCAGCCCCTCGACCGAGGAGGCTTGGGTCAGGGCTCTCCAGCGGGAGGGGGTAACGCCGATAGTCGGCGCCATGCTGACCACGCCGGACTTCATGGCGGACAAGGGCGGCTTCTTCAGCAGGGGGGTCGTGAGCAGGATATTCCAGATCGCGTCCCAGCTCGGGGTCGACCAGTTCGTCCTCCCCGCTAACAAGCCCGACCAGGCGCTCGAGCTCAGGCAGGAGATCGAGGCCAGCGTGGACGCCCCCGTGTTCTTCCTCCCAGGGGTCGGGGCGCAGGGAGGGGAGATCTCGAGGCTCCGCGCCGTGATGGGGAGGCGCTGGCACGGGATTGTGGGTAGGACGGTCTACGCGTCCTCTGACCCGGCTGCGGCCGCATCCAGACTGGGTGAGGAGCTGGAACGGTGATCAATGCCTGCTGTTTCTTTCTCGCTTCCCCGTCCCCGCTGCCTGTCCCCCCTCACCGTGGCGCACCCCGTGTCCCGGTATCGAGATCTTTAGCCTTGATCTGCGGCGGCTCAGCGTATTTATTTATAGAGCATACGCCATTAGTGCTATTGATCGATATGAAGGCGCTCGTAGTCTATTATTCGAGGACGGGGACGACCAGGAAGGTCGCCGAGGAGATCGCCTCGCTGGCGGGGTGTGACATGGAAGAGATCGTCGACCTAAAGAACAGGAAGGGTCTTTTCGGCTTCCTCGGCGCAGGCTACTCCGCATTCGCCAGGAAGCTCACCGAGATAAAGGCGCCCGAGAGGGACCCCTCTGCCTATGGCCTGGTAGTGGTGGGGACCCCGATTTGGGCTGGGAACATCACCCCCGCCGTCAGGACCTACCTGACCAAGGCATTGGCCGGAAGTGAGCCCAAGAACAAGTATGCGCTCTTCTACACGTCCTTCTCTTCCGGCGAGCAGGCAAAGGCATACGCTGACTTCTGCGCCCTCATCAAGGGCAAGCCAGTCGCCGCCCTCTCGGTCTCCAACAAGGAAGTCGAGGCGGGTAAGTTCGAGACGAAGGTGCAGGGTTTTGTGGACACCCTGAAGTCCTCTGAAACTTCTGGTTGATTTGTCAGTCAAACCAATCAGCGCAGATTTACCCGCCGCTCCTACCTGCTTCTTTTATCTGGATGGCACATTGCTGAATACGCTCTTGGCGGACGCGAATCCCACGTCCGGGATGCTCAAGTTGAAAAGGCTGGCGCCCTGGCCGGGATTTGAACCCGGGTCACAGACTATCTGTGGAAGCCTGTTCGGGGAGGCTATCCTCGACAGGCCTGTATACTGGGCCGAACTATACTACCAGGGCAGCCCTTCCCGATTCTTTTTTGAGGTGGGATATTAAAACCTATCTCTCAGGCCTCTCAAAGCTTAATTGCAACCTGATCGAGAGAAGATTCGGTGCTCATCGTTGTCCACGGGATCCCATTCTGCCTCGAGGGCAAGCATCATCCCGCTTCTATTCATAATATTTGTCACCGGCATGTATGCCGGCCTCCTTTTCACATCAGCCCCCGAGGTCCGCCTCAACGAGACCGCGCTCCTCCAGCGGATCGGGGCGCTCGAGTCACAGGTGGCATCCCTCCAGTCGCAGCTCAATGAGATGCAGAATAGGAGTCTGAGCGTTCAGAGCATAAACGAGGTGTACCTGTCGGTGAGGGACTCGATAGTCACCGTCAGCGGTCTCCTCCCCTCCACCGACCTCTTCGGTAGGACCTCCTATACATCGGTCATCGGATCAGGGTTCGTCGTGAACCTCACAGGCGAGCCGCTCGTTGTGACGAACTACCACGTCGTCAGCGGCGTCGTCAACGGCTCCATAACGTTTATCGACGGGGAGGCATACCCGTTCGAGGTCATCGGGCTGGACAAGTACAGCGACCTGGCAGTCCTCAGGACCTCCGCCCCTCCCGAGAAGCTGGTGCCGCTGACGATCGCCTCGTCATCGGGGCTCAGCGTGGGCGACCTGGTCATCGCGATAGGGAACCCGTACGGTCTGGAGAGCACAATGACCTCCGGCATAGTCAGCCAGCTCAACCGGGCGATCCAGAGCGAGACCGCAGGCAACTTCAGCATCGCCGGCGTGATCCAGATCACGGCGCCGATCAACCCGGGCAACTCCGGCGGCCCTCTGCTGGACTCCCAGGGCAGGGTCGTGGGGATCACAACCGCGATAATAACGGGGTCGCAGAACGTCGGCTTCGCCATACCTTCTGACACAATAATCAGGGAGTTTGCGACCCTTGTCGAGACCGGCGGCTACGTCCACCCGTACATGGGGATTACCGGGTATTCCCTCAACTACGCCGCCTCGACTGCGATGGGCCTCAGCCAGCGCTGGGGCGTCCTTGTCCAAACCGTGGTCAGCGGTGGGCCTGCGGACCTTGCGGGCATCAGGGGAGGGGACCAGTCTGTGACGGTGGGTGGAGAGCAGATACGCGCTGGTGGAGATCTCATCCTTTACATCGACGGCGTGAAGACAAAGAGCATGGACGACCTCACCTCGTACCTGGTGACCCGCCACCCTGGTCAGGAGGTGACCCTTACCGTCCTCCGGGATGGGGCTGTTAAGGAGATCGCTGTCACACTCGGTGCGCGCCCGTAGCGATCGCGGCTGATTGGGAACCACTGCAGGAGCGCCGCGGTTCAGGACAAAATTTTTAATAAAGGGTCGGGATATCTTTCTCCCAGCCCGCCCTAGCTCAGTGGTAGAGCGCCCGGCTGTAGACCGACGGTCGCGCGTGGGAAGTCGCCTGTGGCGGAAGATGTCCTCGCGCCAGCAGGGCAAATACCGGGTGGTCGCTGGTTCAAATCCGGCGGGCGGGACCACCACCTCTTCGGCAGGGTACCGTATCGCGTCAGAGAAAGCTTTATTAACTGCTTTGTTTTGCTGAAAGGTAGCCCGGTTTCGGGCGTCTCTTGAGTCATTCTGTTTTGTGGTGGTAGCGTTTGGGCAAGTTCGATCTTTTGAAACACGAGCTCGTGCCGCAGTTCCGAATCATGACAAAGGAAGAGATTGAGCAGCTCAGGAAGAGCCTGGGAGTCAGGAAGGAAGACCTGCCGTGGATGCTGAAGAGCGACCCCGTCAGCAAGGCGATCGGGGCAAAACCAGGGGACGTTGTGGAGATCATCAGGAAGAGCCCCGTGGCCGGGCGGTCAACGGCTTACAGGTATGTTGTTCCAGGGTGATGTTTTTGAGCGAGATCAGCATGGATGATAGATGGACCCTGATAGAGGCTTTCTTCAGGGAAAAGGGTTTGGTCAGGCAGCACCTAGACTCGTATGACGACTTTGTGAGGAACAAGCTGCAGGAGGTTGTGGACGAACAGGGGGTCATCGAGACAGACCTCCCTGGATTCAAGATCAAGCTGGGCAAGATCACGGTCGGAAAGCCGGCGATCCACGAGGCCGACGGCTCCGAGAAGGAGATCTTCCCGATGGAGGCGCGCCAGCGGAACCTTACGTACTCCGCCTCTCTCCACCTCAAGGTCACGCCAGTCGAGGACGGCTTCGAGGACGAGGAGGTATCGGTCTTTATCGGGAAACTGCCGATAATGGTGAGGTCTTCCTTCTGCACGCTCTCGCGCCTCTCCCCCGAGGAGCTGATCGCCAACGGGGAGGACCCGGCGGATCCCGGCGGGTATTTCATAATCAACGGCTCCGAGAGGGTCGTTGTGATCCAGGAGGATCTGGCAGTCAACCGCATCCTCGTCGACGTGATGGAGGGTGCATCGCCGGTCACCCACGTCGCCAAGGTATTCTCGGCGACCTCGGGCTTCAGGGTACCCGTCACATTGGAGAGGATGAAGGACGCGACATTCCAGGTCTCGTTCCCGTCCATCCCCGGCAGGATCTCGCTGGCGATCCTGATGAAGGCTCTCGGCGCGTCGTCGGACAAGGAGATCGTCGAGTTCGTGTCAGGTGACCCAACGATCCAGCGTGCCATGATCCCCACCCTCGAGGGGGCGATCGAGATCAACACGGTGGAGGACGCGCTCGATTACATAGGGAACAGGATCGCGATAGGCCAGACGAAGGAGTACAGGGTAGAGCGCGCGATGCAGGTCCTCGACAAGTACCTGCTACCGCACCTCGGGCTGACTGCCGCCGACAGGAAGAAGAAGGCGCGCTACCTCGGGCAGATGGCCGAGAAGCTGATCGAGCTCTCCCTCGGCATGCGGTCTCCGGACGACAAGGACCACTACGCAAACAAGCGCCTCAAGCTCGCCGGGGACCTTCTCGCAGGGCTCTTCAGGGTCGCCTTCAAGAGCTTCTGCCGCGACATGAAGTACCAGCTCGAGCGGGCAAAGAGCAGGAGCCGGAAGGTCTCGATCCAGACCCTGGTCAGGGCTGATGTGATAACCGAGCGGCTGAGGCACGCGCTGGCTACCGGCAACTGGGTCGGCGGCAAGGCAGGAGTGAGCCAGCTCCTCGACAGGACCAACTACCTCTCTACGGTCGGCCACCTGAGGAGGATAATCTCGCCGCTCAGCAGGTCGCAGCCTCACTTCGAGGCACGTGACCTCCACTCGACCCAGTGGGGCAGGCTCTGCCCGAGCGAGACCCCTGAGGGTCCGAACTGCGGTCTGGTCAAGAACCTCGCGCTGATGGCGTTCATATCCGTAGGTATCGACGAGCGCCCGGTCGAGGAGCTCCTCTTCGAGCTCAACACCGAGCCCGTCGAGGAAGCCCGCAGGCAAGGGGTCACGGGAGCTAAGGTCATACTCAACGGGAGGCTCATCGGGATAAATTCGAAGCCCGAGCTCCTCGTCGCCGACCTGAGGAGGCTCAGGCGGAGGGGCAAGCTGCACCACGAGGTCAACGTCGCCCACTACAGGTACGGCAGCATAAACGAGGTCTATGTCAACTGCGACGCGGGCAGGGTCAGGCGCCCGCTCCTCATCGTAGACAACGGCGTCCCGCGCCTCACGAGGGAGCACGTCCTGAAGCTCGTCTCCGGGGAATGGACCTGGAACGACCTCATCTCCCAGGGGATAATCGAGTACCTCGACGCTGAAGAGGAAGAGAATTCCTACATCGCCCTGGACTCGAAACACCTGGACAGGGAGAGGACCCACATGGAGATCGTCCCGTCCACGATCCTCGGGATCAGCGCCTCCATGATACCTTACCTCGAGGCGAACCAATCCCCAAGGAACACCTACGGGTCGGCGATGGTCAAGCAGTCGCTGGGTTTCTATGCCGCGAACTTCTCAAAGAGGCTCGACACGAGGGGGCACCTCCTCCACTACCCGCAGAAGCCGCTCGTCAATACCCGGCCTGCAAAGATGCTCGCGCTGGACAGGCGCCCGGCCGGTCAGAACTTCGTGGTCGCGATACTCTCCTACTCGGGCTACAACATAGAGGACGCCCTGATAATGAACAAGTCCTCGGTCGAGCGTGGGCTGGGGAGGTCCTCATTCTTCAGGTGCTACGACGCGGAGGAGAGGAGGTACCCGGGCGGGCAGGAGGACAAAGTGGAGATTCCGAGCCCGAACGTCAGGGGCTACAGGACGACCGAGTCGTACAGGTTCCTCGGCGACGACGGCATAATCGAACCTGAGTCGATGATAAGCGGCGGCGACGTCCTGATAGGCAAGACAAGCCCGCCGAGATTCCTCGAGGAGTACCGTGAGTTCGAGACCACGGGCCCAATGAGGAGGGAGACCTCCGTCTCCATGAGGGCAGGCGAGGACGGCGTCGTGGACCTGGTGATCGTCACAGAGACCTCCGACGGGAACAAGCTGATCAAGATCAGGGTCAGGAACGAGCGCGTCCCTGAGCTCGGGGACAAGTTCGCCTCAAGGCACGGGCAGAAGGGCGTCGTAGGGATGCTCGTCCCACAGTACGACATGCCGTACACCGAGGACGGCGTCGTCCCAGACCTGATAATCAACCCGCACGCAATACCGTCGCGAATGACCTTGGGCCAGCTCCTGGAGGTCCTCGGCGGCAAGGCATCTGCGGTCTCCGGGGAGCAGATCGACGGCACCGCTTTCTGCGGTACGGACGAGCAGCACATGAGGGACCTCCTCAAGAAAAACGGCTTCAAGTCCACCGGCAAGGAGATAATGTACGACGGAAGGACCGGCAGGGTGCTGGAGGCCGAGGTCTTCATCGGGATCGCCTACTACCTGAAGCTCCACCACATGGTCGCGGACAAGATGCATGCGCGCGCGAGGGGCCCGGTCCAGATACTCACAAGGCAGCCGACTGAGGGCAGGGCGAGGGAAGGGGGCCTCAGGTTCGGTGAGATGGAGCGCGACTGTCTCATAGGACACGGCGCGGCCATGCTCCTGAAGGAGAGGCTCCTCGACGAGTCTGACAAGAGCTCGGTGCACATCTGCGAGGACTGCGGGCTCATAGCCTACTACGACAGGGTCAAGGACAGGTACGTCTGCCCGGTCTGCGGCGAGAAGGCAAAGACGACCACCGTCGTCATGTCATACGCCTTCAAGCTCCTGCTGCAGGAGCTGATGAGCCTGGGCATAGCCCCGAGGCTGAAACTGGAGGAGAGGGTCTGAGAATGTCATTCTACGAGCTGATCAAGTCGATAAAGTCGATAAAGTTCGGAGTTCTGTCTCCGGAAGAGATAAGGAAGATGTCGGTCGTGAACATCGTCACTGCCGACACCTACGACGAGGACGGGATACCGATCGAGGCCGGTCTCATGGACAGGAGGCTCGGCACGATCGAGCCGGGTCAGAAGTGCCAGACCTGCGGGAACAGGGTCGGGCAGTGCCCGGGGCACTTCGGGCACATAGAGCTAGCCCGTCCCGTGGTCAACCCGGGCTTCGCAAAGCTCGTCTACAACCTTCTCAAGTCCACCTGCTGGAACTGCGGCAGGATACTCCTCACTAAGGAGGACGTCGAGAAGTACACCATCCTGATGGAGAAGTACCAGCGGAAGTGGCCGCAGCTCAGGCTCAGGCTCGCCGAGAGGGTGATCCGCAGGGCGTCAAAGAACACCGAGTGCCCCCACTGCGGTGAGGCCCAGTACAAGCTAAAGTTCGAGAAGCCGACGACCTACTACGAGGAGCACAAGGAGGGCACCGTGAAGCTCGCCCCCAACGAGATCAGGTCCAGGCTCGAGCGGATTACCGACTCGGACGTGAAGCTGATGGGGCTCGACCCCCGTATCGCCAGGCCAGAGTGGATGGTTCTGACAGTCTTGCCCGTCCCTCCTTCGGCAGTCCGCCCGTCCATCACGCTCGAGTCCGGCATCAGGTCAGAGGACGACCTGACGCACAAGCTTGTCGACATCATAAGGATCAACGAGCGCCTCAAGGACAACGTCGATGCAGGCGCGCCGCAGCTCATCATCGAGGACCTGTGGGAGCTGCTGCAGTATCACGTGACGACCTACTTCGACAACGAGACCTCTGGGATCCCGCCCGCGCGCCACAGGTCAGGAAGGCCGCTGAGGACTCTGGCGCAGAGGCTCAAGGGCAAGGAGGGGAGGTTCAGGTCAAACCTCTCGGGCAAGCGCGTCGACTTCTCCGCCAGGACCGTCATCTCACCGGACCCGATAATCAGCATCAACGAGGTGGGCGTTCCTACGGATGTCGCCAAGCTTCTGACCATACCTGAGCGGATAAACCCTTACAACATCGAGCAGGTGAAGCGCCTCATCGAGAACGGTCCGGACGTCCACCCGGGCGCGAACTACATCATCAGGCCGGACGGGAGGAGGATCGATCTCAGGTTCCCGAAGGACAGGAAGGCGATAGCCGATGCGGTAGAGATCGGCTACATCGTCGAGCGCCACCTGAAAGACGGCGACATAGTCCTCTTCAACAGGCAGCCCTCGCTCCACAGGATGTCCATAATGGCGCACAAGGTGAGGGTCCTGCCGTACAAGACCTTCAGGCTGAACCTCTGCGTCTGCCCGCCCTACAACGCCGACTTTGACGGGGACGAGATGAACCTCCACGTCCCTCAGAGCGAGGAGGCAAGGGCTGAGGCAGAAGTCCTGATGCTCGTCCAGGAGCAGATACTCTCCCCGAGGTACGGGGGGCCGATCATGGGCGGGATACAGGACTACATCTCGGGCGCTTACATGCTCACGAGGAAGGAGACGCTGCTGACCAGGGAAGAGGCATCGCAGCTCCTCGCGCGGGCAGGATACAAAGGCGAGCTCCCCCCGCCCGAAGTGACCTCGCCGAAGGAGCTCTGGACCGGAAAACAGCTGGCAAGCCTCTTCTTCCCGCTGGGGTTCAACTACTCGCTCAAGTCCAACTTCTGCCTAAAATGCCCGACCTGCAAGAAGGAGGATTGCGAGAACGACGCATACGTCGTGATAAGGGACGGGAAGCTCATAAAGGGAGTCATAGACAAGAAGTCGATCGGGGCAGGACAGCCCGAGAGCGTCCTCCACAGGCTGATCAAGGACTACGGCACCGACGCGGGCAGGGAGTACATAGACAAGGCATTCAAGCTCTTCCTCGCATACATTGACAGCCGCGGCCTGACGATCGGGCTCGACGACGAGGAGCTCCCGGCTGAGGCAAAGAGGAAGGTACTCGAGGCGATCAGGCAGGCAGAGGCGAAGATATCCGAGCTGATAGACATCTACAACCAGGGGCTACTCGAGCGGCTCGCCGGCAGGACGCTCGAGGAGACCCTCGAGACCAAGATCATGCAGGAGCTCGAGGAGGCCAGGGAGCTCGCGGGTGAGATCGCGAGCCAGTACCTGAAGGAGTCCAACACGGCACTTCTGATGGCGAGGACCGGTGCAAGGGGAAGCCTGATGAACCTTGCACACATGGTCGCATGTGTGGGGCAGCAGTCGGTCAGAGGGGAGAGGATCATGAGGGGATACATGAACAGGACGCTCCCTCACTTCAAGCCAGGCGACCTCGGGGCAGAGGCCCACGGCTTCGTCTACAGCAGCTACAAGGACAAGCTCAACCCGATCGAGTTCTTCTTCCACGCGATGGGTGGAAGGGAAGGCCTGGTCGACACAGCCGTCAGGACGAGCCAGAGCGGCTACATGCAGCGGAGGCTGATCAACGCCCTGCAGGACGTGCGCGTCGAGTACGATCTGACCGTGAGGGGCACGGACGGGTCGATCATCCAATTCAGGTACGGCGAGGACGGAGTAGACCCTGCTAAAAGCGACCACGGCAAGGCAGTCAACGTGGAGAAGATCATCGAGAGAGTCGTGAGGGCAGGAGGCAGCTGATATGGCAGAGAAACCATCTGAAGACTCAGGGAAGGAAGCGACAGCTACAGGACCGGAGACAAAAACAAAGAAAGAGACCGGGGCTAAAGCAAAGGCAAAGCCCAAATCCGGGGCGAAGAAGCCCAAAAAAGCGCAGGAGAAGGAGGTCAAAAACAGGGAGGGGGGAGAGCCGGTCAAAGACCTGCAGGCTGAGGCAGAAAAGGCCCAGCCCCCTGAGCAGGCATGCCCAGCGAAGACCGGCAACGCCGGGATCCTGGACAGCCTGCTTTCGAAGTACTCCCTCCCGGAGAACCTCGTGGCACAGCTGAAGGAGAAGACCTCTGGTCTCGACCTGACTCCGGAACAGCTGGCGAGAATCGTCGAAGAGATCAACAGCGCCTACATAAAGGCCCTCATAGAACCAGGCGAGGCAGCGGGCACGGTCGCAGCCCAGTCCGTAGGCGAGCCGGGCACACAGATGACGCTGAGGACGTTCCACTACGCAGGCGTCAGGGAGCTGAACGTGACCCTCGGCCTCCCCCGCCTCATAGAGATTGTCGATGCAAGGCGTGTCCCTTCCACCCCCACGATGACCATTTACCTTGACGAGGAGCACCGTGGGAGCCTCGAGAAGGCCAAGGAGGTCGTGGCGCGGATCGAGAGGATTGCCGTCGAGAACGTGGCGAAGAGCATCGAATACGACATGATCAACTCCTCTTTCATAGTCGAGATAGACACTGAGGTTGCAGAGGACAAAGGGCTTGACCTCGACTTCATAGCCAAGTCGATAGAGAAGCTGAAGGTCGGGAGGGTCTCGGTCGAGGGCAACAGCATAATCATAAGCCCGGAGACCACGGCACCAGAGAAGATCAAGCGCCTCCGTGAGCGGATCCTTGACCTCAGGCTGAAGGGTATCAAGGGGATCAAGAGGGTCGTGATCCAGAAAGAGGACAACGAGTATGTCCTCCATACCGATGGATCGAACCTCGCGCAGGTCCTCGGCGTGAAGGGCATAGACACCACAAGGGTCTACACGAACAACATCTCCGAGATCGCAGAGGTGCTGGGCATCGAGGCTGCAAGGAACGCAATAATCAGAGAGGCGTACCAGGTTCTCGACCAGCAGGGCCTTGACGTGGACGTCCGCCACGTGATCCTGGTCGCCGACCTGATGACCTCGACCGGGAAGATCAGGCAGATAGGCAGGCACGGGGTCAGCGGTGAGAAGTCGAGCGTCCTTGCCAGGGCAGCATTCGAGGTCACCGTAAAGCATTTATTGGATGCGGCTGCACATGGAGAAGAAGACGCACTGGAGGGAGTGACAGAAAACGTTATAGTCGGCCAGCCAGTACCTTTAGGTACAGGCATAGTCGAACTGTTTATGCGCTTCTCAAAAGAGGGTTCATGATATGGACATAGTCAAGGAATTGAAGACAGCCATAAAGACCGGTAAAGTCGAGACCGGCTACAGGGTGGCGCTCAAACTCGCATCAAAGAAGAAGGTCAAGGCGATCGTCTTGGCGTCGAACGCCCCAGAGGAAGTCTCCTCAAAGGTGAGGGCGGCTGCAGGCGAGGAGATCCCAGTCCACTACTTCCCGGGGTCGAGCTGGGACCTGGGCGGTCTCTGCGGAAAGCCCTTCCCCGTCTCCGCCGTAAGCGTCATAGAGCCAGGGGAATCCATGATCCTGAAGCCGGAGGGGGAATGAACCTATACCGAACATAAGGCTCACCGCTGACGAGATGCGGTACATCGCACTCTTGGAAAACCTCACAGGGGCTATCGCCAAGGACTGCATCGTAGATGACGCGGAGAACCGGATAATCTTCGTGATAAGGCCGGGCGACATGGGGCTCGCGATCGGCAAGAGCGGCTCGAACATTGAGAGGACGAGGAAGGTCATCGGAAGGTCTGTGGAGATAGTCGAGTATGCCGAGACCCCGGAGGAGTACCTGAAGAACATACTCTCCCCGGCCAAGGTCAGGGGCGTCCGGATAACGAAGAACTCCGAGGGCCAGACCGTCGCCCACGTCACAGTCGACCCTAGGGACAAGGGGATGGCGATCGGCAAGAACGGGAGGAACATCAACAAGACCAGGGTCCTCATGAAGCGCCACTTCGACATAGAAAATGTGAACATCGTCTGACCGGCCGGTCAGCCGTGATGCTTAAATAATTGAGGTACATTTTGAATTCCGCACTAGGTGTATGCTATGGCAGGTTCAAAGTCACCAAAGGGCCTCCTCGCGGGTAGGAAGATGGCCGAGAAGCGGAAGAGCTTCCGCTGGAGCCTGAGGCAGTACAAGCGGAGGGCTCTGAGACTCGACGTCAAGGCAGACCCGCTTGAGGGTGCCCCGCAGGCGAGGGGGATCGTCCTCGAGAAGGTTGGGGTCGAGAGCAGGCAGCCCAACAGCGCAGTAAGGAAGTGCGTGAGGATTCAGCTCATAAAGAACGGTAAGCAGATTACCGCCTTCCTCCCCGGAGACGGCGCCCTAAACTTTGTCGACGAGCACGACGAGGTCATCGTCGAGGGGATCGGGGGTCCTATGGGAGGATCGCTGGGAGACCTGCCCGGCGTCAGATGGAAGGTAGTCAAGATCAACGGGGTCTCGCTGCAGGCCCTGATGACCGGAAAGAAGCAGAAGCCGGTAAGGTGATCTGCGGATGTCTCAGACAGAAATCAAGGTATTCAACAGATGGGATCTCTTGAACATCGAGATCAGGGACCTCGGACTCAAGTCCTACCTGTGCCTGAGCCCTGTCATCGCGCCCCACTCATGCGGGAGGCACGAGCACAGCAGGTTCGGGAAGGCAAAGGTAAACATCGTCGAGAGGCTCGTGAACAGGATGATGCGCCCCGGTAAGAACGGAGGCAAGAAGATCCTTGCATCCAGCATAGTGGCGGCGGCATTCGAGATAATAAACCTGAGGACTGGGCAGAACCCTGTGCAGATCCTCGTGAGGGCAGTGGAGAACTCCGCCCCAAGGGAGGAGGTCACGAGGATCAGCTACGGGGGAGTCTCTTACCCACAGTCGGTCGATGCGTCCCCACAGAGGAGGGTCGACCTCGCGCTCAGGTTCATCACCGACGCTGCAAGGAACTCCTCCTTCGGGAGCAACAAGCCCGTTGAAGAGTGCCTGGCGGACGAGCTGATCCTTGCCGCATCAGGGGACTCGAAGAGCTACGCGGTGCAGAAGCGCGAAGAGATCGAGCGGATAGCCATATCCGCGAGGTAAGCCCCAAGGCTTACTTTCCGGCTTTTTCCTTAAGACTTATATATTACTGAAAGTTTTTAACCTTCAAAAGCAAGGTATTAGAGAGAGGCGATAATGAATGTCATCCCAGAAAAAGGAACACCTGAATCTGCTTGTCATGGGACACGTAGACAACGGAAAGAGCACTCTAGTGGGACACCTGTTGTTCTTGGCTGGAGGCCTTGATGATCGAACCCTGGCCGCCCTAGAGGAAGAAGCGAAGAAGACTGGGAAGGAGTTCGCAAAGTTCGCTTGGTTGGGTGACAAGCTGAAGGAAGAGAGAGAAAGAGACATGACTATCGATCTCTCCTTCTGGAGGTTTGAGACCCCCAAGTACTTCTTCACAATCATTGACGCGCCTGGACACAGGGACTTCGTCAAGAACATGATCACAGGTGCCTCGCAGGCTGACGCAGCAATCCTGGTGATCTCTGCGAAGAAGGGCGAATACGAGGCCGGAATGGGACCTGGCGGTCAGACCAGGGAGCATGCCTTCTTGGCCAAGACCCTAGGGGTCAATCAGATAGTCGTTGCAGTCAACAAGATGGACGACCAGACCGTGAACTACGACCAGGCAAGATTCAACGAGGTAAAGGACGGGGTTCTCAAGTTCTTGAAGATGATCGGGTACGACACGTCAAAGGTCTTGACGATCCCGATCTCCGGTTGGAAGGGCGACAACATAATCAAGCAGAGCAAGAACACTCCGTGGTACACTGGCCCGACGCTCTTCGAAGCGCTGGACACGTTTGTGCCGCCTGAGAAGCCTATTGACAAGCCGCTCAGGATACCGATCCAGGACGTGTACACGATCACTGGCGTCGGGACCGTCCCTGTCGGCAGGGTCGAGACTGGGGTCCTCAAGAAGAACACCACAGTGGTCTTCATGCCTGCTAACAAGTCTGGAGAGGTCAAGGACATCGAGACCCACCACACCAAGATAGACCAGGCTATCCCGGGCGATAACATTGGATTCAACGTCAAGGGCATAGGCAAGACGGATGTCCACAGGGGCGATGTGTGCGGTGACGCCGCGAAGCCGCCTACCGTTGCCGAGACCTTCAAGGGAAGGATCTTCGTGCTCTACCACCCGACAGCCATCGCCGCAGGCTACACCCCGGTGCTCCATGTACACACAGCTACAGTCGCCACGACGTTCCTTGAGCTCGAGAAGAAGATCGACCCCAAGACCGGCGCAGTCATCGAGGAGAAGCCGACCTTCCTGAAGCAGGGCGACAGCGCAATCGTCACCTTCAAGCCAACCAAGCCACTGGTCATAGAGAAGTACAACGAGCTACCGCCGCTCGGCAGGTTCGCGCTCAGGGATATGGGCAGGACCGTGGCCGCGGGTGTCGTGCTCGAAGTCAAGCCAGCGACGCTTGGCAAATAAATCCCTTTTTTTAAGGAGTCCTGATGGTAATGCCACAAAAAGCGAGAATAATGCTCAGCAGCACCGACTACGTCAAGTTGGAGGACGTCTGCTCCCAGATCAGGAAGATCGCCGAGAAAACCGGCGTGAAGATCGCAGGGCCAGTCCCGTTGCCGACCAAGAGGCTACTAGTCCCTACAATGAAGTCGCCGTGCGGCGAGGGCACCAAGACGTGGGACAAGTGGGAGATGCGGATCCACAAGCGCCTGATCGACGTCGATGCTGACGACAGGACGATGCGGCAGATGATGCGCATCCAGGTTCCCGACGATGTTTTCATCGAGATTGAGCTCGTTTAATTTTTTCAAACCCTCATAAAGGTCCGCGCCAAAAACTCCGTTCTCATTTCCCCCGCCTTTTAGTCCCCATTCGCCCCCCACTCACCCACTCACCCACTCACCCACTCACCCACTCACCCACTCACCCACTCGCTCAGTCATCCGCCTGATCTAGGGATTTAACCCCTTATTTCGGCCCTGCCGGGTCTGGAGTAAACGAGGCGTTGAAACACAAACTGCTAAGTGGAGAGATCGCCGCCGGAGAATCGGGTAGACGGCCTGCCCATTGGCACATCGTGAGCGCTGGGTCTACATTCAAACGACAAGCGCTTCAAGGTTAATCGGCAGCCCGGCAGGTTGGTGGTGCCAATATATCTTTAAATCAGCCCCCGGCACAGTGATCACATATGAGTTCTTACAGCCTCAGGATCCTAAACCTGGTAGGGTTTGCAATCACCGTTTCGGTTAATGCGATGGCGAGCGCATATGCCCTGAACGGGCGGACTACCGCACAGGTCTCTGACCTGTATCCTACGGTTGTCACGCCTGCGGGGATCACCTTCTCCATATGGGGGGTGATCTACCTCATGCTCGGGGTTTTCGTCATTGCGCCTTTCTTGATGCGTCAGACGAGTGTGGACTACGTGAGGAAGATAGGCCCCCTCTTTTTGCTGAGCTGCGTTTTCAATATCGCCTGGCTCCTCCTCTGGCACTACGACTACATCGCCTTTTCAGTCCTCGCAATGCTGGCACTCTTCCTCACGCTCCTGGCTATATACCTGGTGGTCGGCGTGGGCAGGCTCCGCCCGCCCTTGAGGGAGAGGCTGGCATTCCAGGTGCCCTTCAGCCTCTACCTCGGCTGGATCACTGTCGCTTTCGTCGTGAACATAGCCGCGGCACTCGTGTATCTGGGGTGGGACAGGCTTGGACTCTCCGAGCCCCAGTGGGGCGTGATTGCCGTGGGTCTCACCACGCTGATAGCCCTCACCTCCGCGTTCTCCAAGAGGGACGCGGTCTATGTCCTCGTGGTGCTCTGGGCTCTCCTCGGGATCTATCTCAAGCCGGGCGTGGTGGCCGAGATCAGCAATGCCGTGTTGGCGGGCGGGGTGGTAATCGTGGTGGCGCTGGCATTTGTGCTGATAAGATCCCGCTCTCGCCTACGCTCCCCGGAGAAAATGGCCTCTTGAAGGCGGCGGCTGATCAGTCGGGAGGGGGCGGCTCGTTTGAAGATCGGTTATCCGTGCATCAACCGTGTGATAGGCTGCAGGGGTGACGGGACGTTCAGGCTGAGATCATACACCGAAGATCGCCTGATCCAGACGGTCGCGTCGAACCTCGACTGCCTCGAGAGGATACTGGTCTTCAATGCCGATAAAGGGCTGCTCTTCTTCAGGATCACGTCCGACCTCGTCCCTTTTGCCTCACACCCCGTCTGCAAATTCGACTGGCAGTCCCATTTCAAGAGCCGCTTTTCAAAAATCGGCGCATTCATCCGTGGAAAAAATATGCGCATCTCAATGCACCCCGATCAGTTCACGCTCATCAGCTCGGTTGACCGGGCCATATTCGACCAGAGCGTCAAGGAACTGATCTACCACGCCGAAGTCCTCGACCTCCTCGGTCTGGGCTCTGATGCCAAGGTACAGATACACGTCGGCGGCGTTTACGGCGACAGGGGCAGCTCCATCCGGAGGTTCATAGACAGGTACTCCTCGCTGCCAGAACAGGTCTTGAGGAGGCTAGTGCTGGAAAACGACGAGAAATACCCCGTGGGGGACTGCCTCAGAATCAGCCGAGAGACCGGGGTCCCTGTGCTCTTTGACAAGTTCCACCACGAGATGTTGAACGACGGCGAAGGGATTCGCGACTCGATTGTGGCAGCGTCGGCGACTTGGGACGCCAGCAGGGACGGCCTCCCGATGGTCGACTACAGCTCGCAGATGGCCGGAGAGCGGCGTGGGAGGCACGCAGACTCGCTTGACGACGATGATTTCTCGAGCTTCCTCCGCCTGACGATGGGCTGCGACTTTGACGTGATGCTCGAACTGAAGGACAAGGAGGCAAGCGCACTCAGGGCGCTGCGCCTGGCCGAATCTGACCCCCGTCTTGTTTCTACCTGAATCGGCTTTAATCAACCCCGATCTGCAGCACCCTGCAGCTGAGCCGTCTCGCAGGCTCTTTTTGATTGTAAGTAAGCTGAGGATTAAAGCAAAACCCCTAAATATCCACTTGGACCATGTGAATCTCGAGGTTTTGAGAATGCTCTCCAAAATACCTTTTGAGCTGAAGTCGATAAACAAAGAGGACCTTGACAGGGAGATAATCCGGATCGGGATCATCGCGGAGCTGGACGCGATAAACCTTTATGAGCAACTCGCGGCCATGACGGATAACGCTCTCCTCAAAAAGGTCTTGTTGGACGTAGCCCTGGAAGAGAAGGTGCATGTGGGGGAGTTCCAGGAGCTCCTCGTCAGGATCGACAGGGATCAGGCGTCCTCTCTCGACAAGGGGAGGGAAGAGATCTCCGAGATGAGCGACTGAGGCTCCGACTATTCTATAATGTAGACCGCAAGCCCTCCCGCCTCTTCCTCCAAAACTACAGGTATCTTTACCAAAGGTTTTTTCACCACCTTCCCCTCGGGCTCTCCGCTTTCGAGATCGAAGACCTCGCCGTGGAATCCACACCTCAGCTTGTTTTCCTTCTGTTCCCCAAGGTAGAGGGAGAAGCCCATGTGCGGGCATCGGTTGTCGTATGCAAGCGCCCCTTTTCCGCGCCTGTAGACGAGAAGATCACGCTCACCCGCTCTAAAGAGCTTCACTCCTCCGTCGGGGACCTCGTTCAATGAGCATACCCTCGTTTTTTTCATAATTTCCCCCTCACGTAAACATCCCTTCTATGAGCATCATTGCCAAAAAACCTCCCACAAAACCCAGCGTCGCCTCTCTCTCGAACCCCTTTCTGTGGCTCTCTGGTATCATCTCATCGCTCACGACGAAAAGCATCGCCCCTCCTGCAAAAGCCAAACCGAGCGGCAAGACCGACGGGAGCGCAGCAGTCAAGAATAACCCTGGAAGGCTAGCCATAGGTTCTATCAATCCTGTCAATGTAGCCAAGCCGATGGCTCTCCATTTCGATGCCCCTCCGACAAAAAACGGGAGCGCCACGACGAGCCCCTCAGGGATGTTCTGGATCCCTATCGCCGTTGCGGTTATCATCCCTGTGTTCAACCCGTCGCCTCCGAAGCCCAGTCCCACAGCCAGGCCCTCAGGTATGTTGTGGATGCTCATCGCCAGGAACATGAGCCAGACCTTAGGCAGTCGAGAGGCCTTGCCCTCAAGACCAGATTGGGGATGGAGGTGGGGCACAGTCCTGTCTAAGAGGTGCAAAACAAGTGCCCCAATTGCAATGCCTATCGTTGCCAAAACGTGCCCCCCTCTTTCCACAGCTGGCACCATCAGGCTGAACCCAGCAGCCGAGAGCATCACCCCTCCTGCGAATCCCATCATCACGTCTTGGCTGCGGTCCGTGAACTTGTTCTGCACAAGTATTACCAAAGCCCCAAGTCCGGTCGCTAGACCTGCGACTAAACTGGCAGCCCAACCCAAAATTAGGGTTGAATCGTCCATAATTAAACACTTAAAAAAATAAAAATAAATAGATTAGTCGTCTATTCTATGTGCCTGAATTTCTGGGTATAGGGCCCTTCCCCTGGAGTCCTGCGCCTGAAATGACCTGACGGCCTGCCTTCGAGGAGCTCTTGGAACCAGGCCTCGTGTTCCACTTCCTCGTGCAGGATCGCAAGCGATATGTCGTATGTCCTGGGGTCCTTGCCGTGGGTCATCTCGCAGATTTCCGTGTAGACCCTCACGGCACACCTCTCTGCCTCAAGCAGTACTTTTAGAATCGCCTTTATGTCATTCGGATTATCGGGAAGGTATGCCGCAGAACATGCTGCGTCCTCGTGCAGTTCCCTAAGATCCTTGTAAAGTTCTCCTCCCAGCTCATAGATCCTGGGCACTAGGGTCTCGAAATGGAGCCTGTCCTCTAGCCTTGCGTCTTCCACAACCTCCTTTATTGCCTCTCCTTCCAGCCCAGTGCAGTGCATACGCAACAGAGTGTAATAGTAGTAAGTTGTGAACTCAGCGGCCGCCGCCCTCTTTAGCTTCTGTATCAGTAGGTCCACGTCCAAGCCAGCCTTCTCGACCATCTCCCTTCCAACGTTTTTTGTATACGACAAAAATTCTCACCTTTTTTGCAAAATATAATAAACCTATTTCCTATTTAAGGATTGCTTGATCCCTGCGTCCAGCCCAATAAAGAAAGCCACTCAAGACGGAAATTGGGTGGGGGTGGTTGGATCTGGGGCGTCTCGATTTGGCTGAATTGGGCCGCGGTGTCGAAGCTGGCGCCGGGAGTGGGATTCATCATTTCATCAATTGCGCAAAAATACAATATGGCATTAAACTATATCCGAAACAAAACTGTTTAGACTATTGTCTGAAAATGTCATTCATGATGTCTATTCTAAAAAAAGACTCCTAAATTTAATAAAGAAAATTAGCTTTTGTCTGAAATATAAAGTTACAATATATTTTTATTGGTTATTTATACTAACTATTGTCGAGTATAAATAAACTTTTAATGACTATGTGGAATAAGTGATAAAAAATATAATTTAGTATTAGTTGTTAGAATTTGGGGCGATTATAAAGAATAGTCCGTCATACGAGTCAATTGCCTTCGAGCCTTCTGAGGATGCTATAAAGAGGCTGTTGGAGCACACAAAAGAAATCAGGGGCTCTAGTGTTGTTTCTCTGTTGATATCTCCCTCGGAAAAGTGGAACCGAAGCCGATTAAGCAAGATTTATTCTTCAGAGAAAAGGTTCTTTGCAAGTTCAAGAGCGTTCTTAGTCTTTACTCCTAGTTTGAATATTAAACGCAAAGAAAAAATTCTATATAGCCTAAGTGCTGAAATAAATGTGATCCAATTGTCGCTTAAGAGCTTAGGGTTAAAAAATCTGAGTTTTGAAGGGCGTGGCGAGCGTATAGCTCGCGAGTTTTATGTCCCTGTTTTGAAGCAGTCCGTAGTTTATGATCGTGCTACCGGCTATTTCTCGGTGGAGTCTCTTGTCCATGCTGCTAGCGGTGTGGCTGGACTTATAGAGAACGGTGGAAGAATGCGTTTGATCCTGGGAGCGCACGACGTCCCTAAGGAGCTTTGGCAGGCTTATCAGATGGGTTTGCGTTCTGGGAAGGAGATTGTTGAGGAGTTTGCACGGCGGATTGCTGAAGGTTTGGAGAAGATTGAAGACGTTTTGGTTAGGAGTCGGTTAGAGGCGTTGGCGTGGATGTTCAATAAGGGCATTTTGGAGGTTAAGGTGGTTCTACCTCGTCATGTTTACCTCGGTCAGACTGGCATCTTCCATTATAAGGTTCTAATCTTCAAGGATATGGAAGGAAATGTTATCGCCGCTGAGGGCAGTGCAAATGAGACTGAACCTGCTTATACGGTGAATGGCGAGAGGATTGTTGTTTTTTATTCCTGGCGTGACGGTGACAAGGAGCGAGTTGATGATTTGGTGCGCTCTTTTGAGCGCATTTGGAGTGATGAGCATCCTGATTTTGAGGTTTTTGATTTGCCTGAGGCGGTTCGTAAGGCTATTGTTAAGTTTGAGCCTAAATCTGCCCCATCCCTTGCGACCCCTGAACCTGAGGCTGAGATTTCGGCTCGTGGGCTGTTGCCTGCTTGCCGTTTTGTGAGGATTTTGCCTAGGGTTCGTTGTTTGGCGCATATGGGTTTGGGTCCTATTAGACTTTATCCTCATCAGGCACGTGCGGTCAGTTTGGCTATGGAGCGTTATCCGTTTCGTGTCTTGTTTGCTGATGAGGTCGGGCTGGGGAAGACTATTGAGGCTGGTGCATGTATTAAGTTGTTATGGATGACTGGCTATGTTCGTCGGGTTTTGGTTTTGGCGCCTAAGAATGTGACTCGCCAGTGGTGGGATGAGCTGCGTGGGAAGTTTGGGTTGCCTGCTAATTTGTTTAAGCCGCCGAACAGTTTTTTGGCGCCTGATGGGAAGACGTTTCCTGTTTATGGTAATCCGTTTGATGCGGTGGATCTGGTTGTGGCTTCTTGGCATTATGTACGTGGTAGGCGCGGTTCTGAGCCCGAGTTGTTTAAGGCTAAGCCGTTTGACTTGGTTTTAATTGATGAGGCACATGCGGCTCGGGTGACGCGGTCGGAATCATCTTCGCCCAGGCCTACGCGGCTTAATGAGTTGGCTATGGCTTTGTCTGCTTTGACCCCGCATGTGTTTTTGTTGACGGCTACGCCTTTGCAGTTGAATGAGTTGGAAATGTTGGATTTGCTGCGGATTTTGGGTCTGGGCGGTTCTTGGGTTCACGAGGATGCGTTTAGGCGATGTTATCACGCGTTAAATAGGAGCGTTGCGGAGAGGAGCCTGGAGGATTGGGTTCATTTATTTGAACTTGTTTCTTGGTTCGCAGTCACCTACTTGGAAGCCAGGCATAGGGAGGCTGTTGTTAATTCGATTTTGCGCGGTCTTGAGGCGGAGTTTTTGGAGATCCTTGTTCGCCGTCAGACTGGTGAGTTTAGGAGTTTCTTGCTTCGTTTAGATGAGGAAGGTCGCAATAACTTAGATAAGGTTTTCCGTGGTTTGATGCCTACTTCTTGGTTTGTGATCCGGAATACGCGTAAGCAGCTTGAGAAGCTTGGGTACAGGTTTCCGCGGCGGGTCATTGAGAATCGGGACGTTCAGTTGGGTACTCGGCATGCGGAGATTCTGGATGGGCTTAATGATTATTTGAAGAATTATTACAATGCTTACAAGAGTTTTTTGAGTGATGATGAGCGTTATGGTTTTGGTTTAATTCGTTCTGTGTATCACCAGCGGTTTGTTAGTAGTTTTGCTTCTGCGTACCAGACTATCAGGCGTCGGCGTGAGGCTTTGGAGGCTTTGTTGTCTGGTGATGAGGAGCGCTTGCGTGAGTTGGCTTTGGATTTGGTCGAGGATTTTAGTGACAATGTCGATGAGGAGGACGTTCTTGAGGCGATGCTGGTCGAGGTTAAGAAGGCTAAGGATTTAATTGAGCAGGAGTTGCATTTGCTCAGGGGTTTAGAGGAGCGGCTTTTGCCTTATAGTAGGGCTGTATCGGCGGGAGATGATCCTAAGTTGCAGGAGATCCAGCGTGTCGTTCAGGAGCTCCGTGAAGAGGGTCGGAAGGTTTTGGTTTTTTCAAAGTTTACGGACACTGTTGACGTCGTTCGTGATTTCCTTAGTCAGTGGCTTGGTGCGGATAGGGTGGGGACCTATACTGGTCGTGGTGGCGAGGTTTGGGATTCTCAGGTCAAAGCTTGGAAAGTTGTTGAGAAGGAAGACGTTAGGAGGGCTTTGGAGCGCCAGGTAGATGTTTTGGTTTGCAGTGAGGCGGCGAGTGAGGGTTTGAACCTGCAGGCTGCGAGTGCGGTCGTTAACGTTGACATGCCCTGGAATCCCGCTAGGGTGGAGCAGCGTATCGGGCGTGTGGATCGTATCGGGCAGAGGGCTGATGTGGTGAAGGTCGTTAATGTTTGGTATCCTGATACGTATGAGGCGCGTATGTATCGGGTTCTGTTTGAGCGCCAGCATATTTGGTGGGTTGTTGTTGGGCCTGCGAGTGGGATTATTGCCCAGCGTTTGGTTGAGGCATTTGAGGGTGGTCTTAGTGGTGCGGAGTTGCAGCGCCATATAGAGGAGGTGGTTGAACAGGTGGAGCAGTCGAAGGATAAAGCGCTTGGGTTGTCGAGGATTTTTTCTGAGGATATTAGTTTGGAACCAGCGTCTGTCGAGGTTGAAGTTTCGAGAGTTTTAGAGCGGTTTGTACGTTTGGGTTGCGAAGCGTTGGGTCTGCGGCTTGTTAGAAGAGACGAGTTGCTGTTTGTTGAGCCTTTGGAGCGGTTGCCTGAGGGTGTTAGGGTTTTTGTTCGGGACGGGATTTCGCTTGAGCCTGGGAAGCCTGATGCTATGGTGCCAGGGCATCCGTTTGTGCAGTGGTTGGCGAGTGAGTTGGAGTTGCGTGCTGATTTGCCTAGAAAGGTGCCGTTTAGTGTGTATGGTGTTGGCGGTGAGGATGGGCTGTTGGATGTTTATGTGTTGGAGCCTGATGGGCGGCCTGAACGCGTTGGCGAGGCTAATCGGGTGGTTGAGTTGTTTGGGAGGCTTATTGATTTGGCTGTTAGAGGTGGTTAGAGTTGGATTGTTATTGTGTTGAGCGTTTTCGGGGTATGGCTGAGGATCGGCGTAGTAGGGCTGACCAAAAGTTGAAGTCCGAGTTGCCGCGTCGTCTTGAGGGGTTTGCTGAGGCTATGCGTTTGGGCGCGATTCAGCTTGTGGCTCGGCAGTTGTTGCGGGCTGGTGTTTTTAGGGCTAGTTTGGATTTGGGCGGTTCGCGTGATGTGAGTGTTGAGGCGGCGGTTGGGGCTGTGAGGCGTGTTGTTGCTTCGAGTGAGCGGGCTGGGGCGCCGAGGTTGAAGAAATTTTTGGAGGAGCATTGGGAGGATCTGGTTGAACAGGCCAAGTATGTTAATCCTGATGATGTTTTACCGAGGCGTATTCGTAATCGGGAGCGTTTGAGCGAGACTTTTGGGGGGTATATTGACCGGAGTTTGGATGCAGCTGAGCGGATGTTGAACCAGCTGGAGGTTTTGGAGAGGCGTTTGCCTGTTTGGAAGAGCTTCGTGCGTGGGGCGGATGTACCAAGAGTTGAGCCTGTAATGGACTATCACGACTCCGAGACATGAAGATGCAGTAAGATTTTGGAAGATGGTAGAATAGAAACGGCCGGAAACACAATTAAGCAACGGCTAGTGTCTAAGCACCACTCACGAGAGTTTGTAGTTCTTTCCCTTAAGTGGACCTCCATAGTGTCTATCACAATGAAATCAGTGAAGCAAAGCAAGAAGTGGATAGAGTTTTGGAACTTGGTAGAAAGCACGAATGCTTGTTCAACCAGCTTAAAAATGAAGCTGTCGAGTTAGTTGGTATGGGGTGTTTCGGAAGAGGGCCCATTACTAAACCACCAGAAAAGTGGGTCGGCACCGACCTTGCAGCTTCGAAAGAACTTTTGAACAAACACAAAGGTTTGTGATTTTGAGGACGTTAATAAGAATGCAGTTTTAGCAGAATGCCTGTTCCATCGAGACGAAACAATGTTGGGAATTTCCAATAGAAAAAATCAGCTGCTTGTCAAAATAAGGAATAAAATGACTGCGGCTATTCTCAATACCCTGGAGAATTAATGGGGTTACGATTCTGAGACGTAGTGGTCTAGGCGTTCTCCTTTTTTTGGTGCGAACTCTATGGATTTTCCTAGGGCTATGAGCAGGGCTTTTGCTATTGCTGCGTCTTTTTGGAAGTTTTCGTTCGATGTGTTCTCTGCGTATCGTGCATAGGCTTGTAGGACTGTTGGGAAGGGTGACCCTGCGACATCGAGGTTTTTCTCTTGCATCAGGTCTTTGACTCTAGTTAGCCCTCCTCTTTCGTATTGGAGGATGGCTGCGTGGACGTGGTCGATTGTTGTTTCGAGGGTTTTGTGGTCGTATGGGTCGATTATACCTTTGGCTTGCCGGTCTCTGGCCGAGAGTATGTGTATGTCTTTGCCGTCTTTTTCTATGAGGCCGTGCGTACCTCTTACGTCTAGCGTGTCTAGTGTGACGAGTCCGCCGAAGACTGTTGCGAGGCGGGCCTCTTCGTATTCCGTCTGTGCTGTTGGGAAGTTGGCGAGTAGGTTTATGTAGGCGGCTGTTTCTTTGTCCGCGTTTTGTATGCCTGCTTCTTGGAGGAATTTTTCGTTTAGGACATCTGTGACGAGGTCTAGTGCTTGTTGGGGGTCGATTTCTCTTCCTGTGGCGGTTCTAACCGGGTAGTAGTCGGCGAATTTGCCTAGTACTGGGGCGTAGACGCTCACTTTTAGGTCTGGCCCGTTTATGCCGAGTCTACCGAACTCTTCGATCTTTTGTTTGGCTACGTCGCGGAGTTCGTCGACGATGTGTTCCCAGATGCCTGGGTGGTTGGCTGCTCTTTTGCGGCAGGTGAGTAGGACGGTGACTTTGAGGACGCCTTTTCCGCGTTTTGCGTATTTGTCCGGCGGTTCTGTGCGGACGGGCCAGCTGCTGATGAAGGTGAAGCCTGCGTTTATGAGGGCTGTTGCGAGGCTGCTCCATGCTTCTGCAGTGCGATGGGTGAACATTACGGTTAGGATGCCGTCGTCTTGGAGGACGCGGTTCATTTCTCGGAAGGCTGCTTCCATTTTAGTTCTGTAGTCTTCTTGGGCGAGGGTTTTGGCGCTTTTGCCCATGCCTTTGAAGCGGGCTGGGTTAGATACGGCTTCTTCCTCTTTTTCTGTCAGTGTTGTACTGAAAGCGTCTGGGAATATGTCGCCGAGGAGGCGTTTGAGCCATACGTAGAAGAAGTCGCTGACTTCGGCGTACATGACGTTTTCTGCGTAGGGCGGGTCAACGACGATGCACGGGACGCTTTTGTCTTTGAGTGGGAGTCTCGTTGACGTCCCGCAGTAAACAGTTGCCTTTGGTGGGTTATCGGGGAGCAACTCCACGATTTCCTTTAATGCATCAAGAACCTTTGATAACGCCCAAGGCCATAGCATCCGAGAGTGATCCCATTCTGCGTAGCTCCACTTAAATGGAAAAGCCTGCAAACTCATCATATGCGCAACTTTGTTCCTTGTAGAATCCCAAAGTGAGATTAAACAATTGTAATCAACACATGTGTCAAAGACCATGGCCCCATAAGTAGCGACCGCAGCTGCGAACTCCCATTCCTCACTGCCTTTTTCAGCATTCGCAAACAGTTTCTCTTTAGCCTGCTTAAACTTTTCTAGATAAGTGAGGTGGGTGAGCAGTTGACGAGGATTGAACAAATCAGACCACCGAGGCATTCCAAAATTCAATGGTTCCCTCGTCTTCAACCCTTCTGGTATAGCTTCGGTTGGAACTAATCCAATAGCTTCCCATTTTGGTAACTTCTCCTTAAGCCTAGCTCTAGCGCTCTCTGTCGCTCCATTTTCCTGTTCCGTTGGCGCCCTGAAATCCCATTTCGCCCTGTTCTTGCCTAACCCTCTACTCTTGACACAAACACAGTAGAGCTGATGCCCCATCCGACCGTTCTGCGCCTCGTGTTTAACCTCTTCTCCATCGACAACCGTATGACATCGTGGGCATTCAGCACGTCCACCTTTTACGGTTCCCTTATCAGGATCCAGACCGTGCCTTTTGGGGCTGGAAACAATATCAAAGCCGCAAACGCCCCCGCTCTCTGGAACCACAACCCGGACAGCCACGCTCTCCTTATCATTGCTGGCCCTAACGACCCACCAGTTCGGCGACAACGGAATAACCAAACCACAACTGGAACACTTTATCGTCCGCGCCCATAAATACGCATAAACCTTCTCGCCAGGCTGCTTGGGAAAGAACTCTTCAAGCTCCGACTTAGCGGCTTCATGCACCTTTCTGCAGAAGTTTTCAACAGCTGGAAGCAGCTTCTTACCAAACCTTGCTGGATGCTCCAAAGTTCCCTTGAGGCAGATGAAAGCTACAGGGTTCAAGTCGCCAGCCACAACAGGCAAACCCAAACGCATAGCCTCAAAGGGAATGCTGCCCCCGCCAGCCATAGGGTCAACAACCAAAGGACGCTTAACACCCCAAAACTCCCTCAGCAAATCATGAAACCTACTAAGTTCTCGCTCAGACGGAACGTGCTCATAAGCCCTCTTCCAAAAAAATGGGTTCTTCTGAAGCTTAACTTTCTCAGCCTTAGCCTGAGCAAGCCTGTCCTGAGCCTTCTGCAAGTCAACATCAGCAGGAATCCCCAACAACTCAAGAAAATCATCTCTCTTAACACCAGCAGGCAAAAGACTCCCCAAAACAGCAGCCCGACTTGCAGCTAAAGGGCGCCTCGCAAACCAAACATGCAAGAAATACAAAGGCGGCAACGCACTACTTGCACTACGCTCCCTCACGCTTTCGACGCTGACTTCTGTTATTGGAAACCACTTGCTAATCAGCATCTCACGCCCTTCATCATCAACCATACCGCAACACCACACCGTCCATGCATAGCAAATACTTTTTTATTAATAAATTACTAACACTTATAACAGTAATCCTGTCTCAATTGCGTGATATAAATGCTTAAACAATCTCTCATCCCTATTTGGGATCCTCAAGCGTGTATGCCTAAACAAGACATCATAGAAGGCAAATACCTACAAGCAGAGCTCGCCCTAGACCTTTACACAATCGCCGAAGGCACAGCCAAACCGCCGTACGATACGCCAGAAACCTTCTTCCAATCGACACACCTGACAACCACACTAAAACAACTCCTAGAAGACGTACTCAACCACCTAACAGGATCAAAACCCACGAACCCAGTCCTAGTCTTCGACGCAGGCTTCGGTGGCGGCAAAACCCACGCCATGGCAGCAATCTACTATGCTGCTAAAAACCCAACAAACCCAGAAATCATAAAGCTCCTCGGCACAACACCAACACTCAAAAACTGCAGAATAATCGTAATAGACGGAAGCGCCTACGGTGGAAAAGGCGTCAAACGCGACCAACACCAATTCCGCACATTATGGGCAGACTTCCTTTACCAACTAGGCGAAACCATAAAAGCAAAAGAATCAGACACACCAGAGGGCTTACCGGAACGAAAAGACCTCACAGAAATACTTCAAAAAGAACCAACACTCATACTAATTGACGAAATCCCAAAATACTTAGACCTTGTCAAAGACCAACCTGACATTCTAAATAAAGTAAAACACTTCATCCACACACTGACACTGTCGGTCTGCGAAACAAACAACAGCATCCTCATCGTAAGCGTGGCAGGCGACGCCTATATTGCCGCAGCAGACGCCGTCCGAAAAGAACTCAGCGAAGCCATGAATATCCTTAACCGCAAAATGCAACCCATCGAACCCGTCAAAAGCCAAGACGTACCGCACATCCTCAAAAAACGCCTCTTCGACTTCACAAACCCAAAAACCGCAGAGACCACCGCAAAAGCCTACACCGAACTCTTCGAACATATCAAAGCCCCAGACCGCTACCGTAAGATAGAATACCAAAACCGCATAATCGAAACCTACCCCTTCCACCCAGAACTCATAGACGCCCTGTACGAACGCCTATCAACACTCCCCGAGTTCCAACGCACAAGAGGTGCACTACGCCTCCTGGCCCACGTAATCAACCACATCTGGAAAACCAAGGAAAACGACGCTTACCTAATACACCCACACCACGTAGACCTACAAGTCCCAGAGATAGTCGAAGAACTCACAACCCGCCTAAAAGAAGAAAAATACATAAACGCCATAGCCTCAGACGTCTACACACACGGCGGAAGAAAAGCCAAAGCCCAACAAAAAGATGAAGACTACAAAAGCCACTTCCAAGCCCCACTCTTCCGAAGAACCTGCAACACCATATTCCTCTATAGCCTAACGGGCGCCAGAGAAGAAGCCAAAGGCATAGACACCGACAACCTCATCGCTACACTCGCTACACCGACAAAAGAAGAACACATCCAATACTACCGAGACCAAATCCTTCCAGCCATAGTCAACAACTTCTGGTACATCGAGCCCATAGGCAACAGATACGTCTTCAAAAAAGAACCCACTGAAAACCGCATAATAGACCAAGAATCACAAAACATCCCAAACTCAAAAATCATAAATAATGTCCGCGTAAAACTCGGAGAACTATTCGCCCAAAAAGGAAATGGCCACTTCCGCATCGAGATCTTCCCAGAAGACCCCTCAGCCATAACAGATGACACAACCCTAAAAATAGCCATACTCAACCCGCTACTAGATCACACGATACCATCAGAAGAAAACGTCCCAGACCAAGTAGCCCAATTCATACTTAACCGCGACCAAAGGGGCAACCTACGCATATACAGAAACAACACCTTCCTTCTTGCAGCAAGAAGCGACTCTTGGGAAACACTCCGCGACGCAGCAGCAAGACTAGAAGTCGCAAAAGACTTGGCAGAAGACCCAGAGAAGTTCGGAATACCCCACGACAAGAAAAAAAGTCTCGAACAGAAAAGAGCTCAATATGAAGCTGCCTTAAACGACGCCATAAGGGCCGCATTCACGTACATAGTCTACGCAACAAGAGGTGGCAAAATAGAAGCAAAATCATTTCGTCCCAGCGGCTACGGAACAGCCCAACCCGGACAAGAAATACTCTGGCATGTACTCGCAAACGTCCTACACCGGGTGACAGACCAACCACTCGACCCAGACTACGCCAAAACAGAAGCATGGCCAACACAAGCCACAGAGACGACAACCAAAACCCTCTTCGAAAACATCCACAAGAAAACAGGAACAGTCCTCCCAGAAAACCAGTCCCTGTTTGAAAAAACAATACTGGAAGGCATCAAACGCGGAACATGGGTCCTAGTCCATCAAAACAAAGCATACGCACCAGAAAACCCGCCGGACCGCATAACCATAAGCCCAGACACACGACTACTACTACCAGACGAAGCGGCAAAACAAGGCTTCACAGACGAACGAGGGCACCTATGCCGCGACTGCCAAACATGGCCATGCCAATGTACAAAGAGATCCGAAATACAAACTATTACCACATGGGCCCCAGAAACCATGCTCAAAAACTCGGAAACCTTCGAACCAGCACCCCCAAAAGTCCAACTCGAAGACCTAGAAAAATGGACACGCAGCGAAGGGATCGAAAACATAACCGAAGCAAAAATAAGAGTCACAGGAACCACTGACGCCGCAACCCAATTCCGAAACCTCGTCCGCCTTGCAAAAGCAGGCAAAAAAATAGCAACCGCCGTACAAGTCGAAGCCCGAACCTACCAACCAAATCTCAAACTCGAAGTAAGCTTCCGAGCAGACGACGAAGGGCTCGAAACCCCTGCAGCCAAAATCCTCGACGACATAGCCCGATGGCAACTCCCAGAATTCCAAGCCACAATAAATCTGAAGGCTGAAAAGATCCCAATACGCGAACTACACGACCTCCTCAAAAACACTTTTAGAACAGAAGACCAAAACATTAAACTCTCGCTGGAAATAAAACCCGAACGTGAAAAATAATGCCCTTCAAATATATAATCAAGTGGCAAAAGACCCAACCCGAAAAACTCAGCGTAGAAGCCTACCACAGGTACCCCCACACCGAAGAAGAAAAACGTAAACCTGCCTTTACTATCGGCAAAACAGAAGGCGCTGGCATCCTAGCCATCCGCCACCTTCTCGAAAAAGCTGCACAAAAAAACCCAACAAAAAAATACGGCAAAACCCTACACATACACCTTGCCGAAAACGATCCAGAAGCATACGAATTCGCTTATCGCATAGGCTTAGCCGCAGCGCTAATAGACAAAGCAAAAACTCAACAAGAGATCGCAAAAGGCACCCGCTACATCCTAAACGCAACAAAAGAAGAAATATGGTTCTGGACAAGCAAACTCTTGGACGACGAAGTCAGCATCAAAGCCCTTGAAGCCCTCGCAATACTGAGCGACGCCACACAAAATAACTACGCACCGCCAGAAACAACCCAAAAAACGAAAGCATCCGCGCCAAGCCTCTAATCCCAAACGAACAGCCCTTCGAAAATCCCGCTCACGCAGAAGAAATAAAATGCCTCCTAGAAGGCTTCGTTACCTTGCTGATCTACGAAGCAGCATGTATAAAAGTTGAAAGCGGTAGCTTAAACATACGGGTCATAGGCTAAGACGAAAGCACATAAACCATCTGTCCTATGCGCAACGAGCTCATGGGCAAGGAAATGGTCCGAATAAAAACCAACGCCTCAACAAGCTAACCTTCCAAATTCTAAGACTAGAGTGCAACCATGGGATACCAAAAACCAGGCCCCCTCAACGTTACCCGCCTCCTCGGACACAAAAACTTCAGAAACACAAAGCGATAGTCACTGCTCGTAGACTTCTAAAAGACCAACGCTTGGGCACTTAAAGAACCCGTAAAACTCCTTGAATCAGAATCCCAATACGTCTGCGGCCACGAAAACGAAAAACCCTTCAGAAAACCAGAATGGCCGCCGTCCGGGGTTTCTTCCAATTTCATGTTGATGGCGCCGGGGAAGGGATTCGAACCCTTGCTCCCCCGAGAGGGAACCGGCTTGCCTGTCCCAAGGGTAAGATCTCAAGGCCGGCGCCTTAACCGCTCAGCCACCCCGGCTAATTCTCTTCAATTCTCGACTACACTTCTTATAAAGGATGCGCCCCGATGAAAGCCTTTTGTTACCCCTCGCCGAATACTATTCTGGTAGAGTCCCGCAACGGGTGAGCGGCATGTACGAGTACTTAGACCACGTCTCGGACGTGTACGTCCACGTGATCTCGGACACGCTCGAGGGCCTCTTTGCTGATTCGGCAAAGGCTGCCTTCGAGGTTATGCTGAACACTAACGCAGTTGACAGGCGCAAGTCGATGCAAGTCGAGATTGAGGCCAATGACCTGGAGCAGCTCCTCTACCTTTGGGTCGACCGCCTGATATACCACTTCGACGCCGACTCATTCGCCCTGAGCTCTGCCGAGGTGAGGAGAGTATCGGTCGAAAGCGGGGCTAGGCTCTCCGCGGTCCTCTGGGGCGACGACTACGACCCCGAGAGGCACGACCAGCGGACCGGGGTCAAGGCGATGACGTACTCACTCATGAAAATCTACTCCGAGGGGGGGAAGTGGCACGCTTACTTCGTTCTAGACATATGAAAGCCCGGTCCAAAGTCAAGCAAGAGCTCTATGTTTATATGGAATCGACTATTATCAAATCATAAACCGAGATTTATGGGTCGGTGGTTTTTCATGGTAGACGGATCTTCAATCCCGCTCAAGAAGCTGAACGACTACGCTTGGGAGATCCCCAAGGACTACAGGTCCGGGATGAACGTCCCCGGCAGGGTCTATGCGGACTCCTCCCTCCTGGAGAAGATGGCGCAGGACCTCACGCTCCATCAGTGTGCCAACGTGGCTCATCTCCCTGGGATACTCCGGTACTCGATAGTGATGCCTGACGGTCACCAGGGCTACGGCTTCCCCATAGGGGGGGTCGCAGCATTCGATGCCGAGGACGGGGTGATCTCGCCAGGCGGCGTGGGTTATGACATCAACTGCGGCGTCCGACTCATGCTCACGAACCTGGACCTGAAGGACGTAAAGCCGCTCCTGGGCAAGCTGATCGACACTTTGTTTGACATGGTCCCCTCAGGCCTCGGGAGCAAGGGCGGGATCAGACTCACAACCTCCGAGCTCAACGACGTCCTCGACCGTGGCGTGGAGTGGGCGATCGAGAAGGGTTATGCGATCCCAGAGGACGCCAGAAGGTGCGAGGAGGGGGGCTCTATGAAGACTGCCGACAGCAGCCTCGTCTCCCAGTCCGCCAAGGGCAGGGGCTCAAACCAGCTCGGGACGCTCGGCAGCGGGAACCACTTCCTCGAAGTCCAGGCCGTCGACAAGATCTTCGACCAGCGCGCTGCAAAGGCCTTCGGCATTGAGCACGAGGGGCAGGTGGTGGTCATGATACACTCCGGCAGCCGCGGTCTCGGGCACCAGGTCTGCAGCGATTACCTACACGTGATGGAGAACGCCGTGTCGAAGTACGGGATAAAGATACCCGACAGGGAACTCGCGTGCGCACCTGCAAGCAGCCGCGAGGCCTCTGATTACTTTGCGGCAATGAGCGCAGCATGCAACTATGCCTGGGTCAACAGGCAGTGCATAATGCACTGGACGAGGGAGGCCTTCAGGAAGGTCTTCGGCTCGGACTCGGAGCGCCTCGGGATGCGGCTAGTCTACGACGTGGCACACAACCTGGCAAAGCGCGAGGAGCACGTCTTCGACGGGAAGAGGCGCCTCCTCTACGTCCACAGGAAGGGCGCGACAAGGGCATTCCCAGCCGGTAGGCCCGAGATACCGGACGAGTACCGTAGCATAGGCCAGCCTGTGATCATCCCTGGCAGCATGGGGACCGCATCGTACCTCCTCCTCGGCGGGCCAAACTCACTCGACCTGAGCTGGGGCTCGACCGCGCACGGGGCAGGCAGGTTCCTCAGCCGGGAGGCTGCCATAAAGAAGTACTGGGGGAGCAACGTCAAGCGCGACCTTGAGGAGAAGGGGATACGCCTCAGGGCCGCGAACATAAGGGTGATCGCAGAGGAGGCGCCCGGCGCGTACAAGGACGTCGATCGGGTCGCGTCGGTATCGGACGCCCTGGGGATAGCGACGCTTGTGGCGAGGATGGTCCCCCTCGGGGTGACGAAGGGCTGATGAGGGGGTGTGGAGACTTGCCGCTGCCTTCACCTCTCGTTTCTAGGGTTGGGCGTTTCCTCGTCCTCCACGAGGAGTCCTTCGTCGGCGTCAGCATCTCCTCCAACGTATACGTACTGAGGGAGGAGGGGTCGTTCTACATCTTCGACGCCAGCGGCCACCCCTCCCTCCTTTCATACCTGACATCTGCTGGGATCCATGGATCGCTGATCGCCGGGGTCTTCCTCACCCACGGACACTACGACCACGTCGCGGGCCTCAAGTCCCTTAGGGAGTACTCTCCGACAGCCTACATCAGCGGCCGCGACAGGCAGCTCATGGAGGAGACCGTCCGCGGCTACCCGTCGTGCTCAGACCTCTCCGAGGCGTCGGAGCTCCTCTCAAGACTGGGGCTCGTGAGCATACCCACCCCTGGGCACACCCCCGGCAGCACCTGTTTCTACTCGCCGGATGAGGCGCTCCTCATCAGCGGGGACACAGTCTTCTCGGACGGTTACTTCGGCAGGACAGACCTTCCCGGCGGGAGCGACTCTGAGATGCTCGACAGCCTGGAGCGCCTCTCTAAGATGAGGGTGGAAGCCCTCCTCCCTGGGCACGGCCCCGTCGTCTCCGAGCAGGGCTCGCGGCACATTCTCGACGCACTCTCGTGCGCCAGGGGCATGCTGCGGGGCTAGAACGGCCTCGATTCAAGCAGCTGCACTTGCGTGTATTATCCATGCCAACGCCATGGTGAGGAGCGGGGTCAGGAACCAAAGGATCGCCAGCCTCACCCATGAAGCTGCGTTCAGCGCCCTAAAACCTTTGGAAAGTGCGCCGCCTGCCACCCCGCCTACCACCGCGTGACTTATCGATACTGGGATACCTCCCTGCGTGAAGAGGTGCACTGTGAGCGCCCCGCCTAGCTGGGATGCGAAGGCCGTGGGGGGCCCCATGATCGCGATCCTCTCCCCCACAGTGGCGGAGACCCTTCTCCCGAAGACCCCCCCTCCTAGGGCAGCCGACGCTGAGGCCAGTGCAATCGCCGCCTCCCAGCCTATCCCGCCCTTCATTATGCCTGCGATGAGCCCTATTGTGTTAGCACCAAGGACATATGCGGTGTAAAACCCCACCGCGAGCGTCAAGGCCCCATATACGAATGTCCCAGTCATTATGCTCCTAGCAGGGATCCTCTTCTCCAGCCTTGCTATACCGAAGGAAGCTCCTGCAGCCACGAGCGGGGTGATGCCCCATGAGATCAGAACCAATGTTATCCCTGTGAAGTTCAGAGGAATGCCCAGGAATATTCCGCTCCCTATTGCTGCCCCGTATAATGCCTGCGTCACTGGCAGCGGCAGCCCCATGCCGGTGGCTATTATTGTCATCCCAAAGGTGACGCCGAGAACGACCCCGACCGACCAGTTTCCGATCCCTCCCTCCAGTGCCCTTCCCAGCACAGCGCCGGACATCTTCCCCCCTTCAAGCAATGCGCCCGCCAACAGCCCGATCGCGAATATCGCCGAGCCTCTGCTGTGGGTCGTCACCTTCGACCCAACGAGCGTTGCCGTGGCGTTGCTTGCGTTGTTGGCCCCGACCATCCCTGCCATGAGCGTAGCAATGGCCACGAGTGGTATGAGCTGTGGATCCAATCAGAACGCCTCACTAGAATGTAGCCTTGACGACCATCGCAGTCAGCACGTCCGATGCGTTCTCCGCCGAGTCGGCTATCGTGTCAACCATCAGTATGAAGTCCCTCAGCTGGAGGTAGGTGAGCGTCGAGAACTCGTCCTCATGCCTTGTCAGCTCCATCAGAATGCTGAGTTTTATCTCGTCCAGCCTCTCCTCTGCCTTTTCCACCCTATGTGCTACCGCGATCGCCTCCCTCGAGTCCTTGTCCAAAAGCTTGATCGCCACCTCCAGCTCCTTGACTATCTCGATCGTACCTGAGACGAGCCTCTCAACATCAGGGCAGTTCTGGAAAAATGCCTGCATCTCGCCCTGGCGCGGCTCTCTGGAGGATATGACCCTGGACGCATCCTTTGCCTTGTCTGATATCAGATCAAGCGCCTCCGAAAGCCTCAAAAAGTCCTCCTTCAGCCCCACGAAGAGAGTGCCCCTGTAGAGGTTCATCTCGATCCCCCTCTTCACCTCGTCGGCACTCCTCTCAAGCGCGGCGATTCTCTCCGCAGTGGATCTCACAGCGGCCCAGTCTTCCCTCCTGCACGCGGAGACCAGCTCTGCCAGGTGCTCGACGGACTGGAGGACGAGCGACTGGTGCTCCCTGAGCTTCTCACCAGTCCCCCTGAGGGGTAGCGAAGCGAGCCTCCTCCACATCTACTTGATCAACTCTGCGTCCTTCTCTCCGATCTTGTAATCGAGGTCGTCGATGTGCAGGACCTGCCTTATCAGCCACTCGTTCTCCTGGTAGACCTTCAGCTCCTCGGAGTTGCCCTGGATCGTCGCCCCCCTCACACTCGCGGAGAGGGCGAGCTTGCCCTCCACCTTTTTGCTCCTCAGCAGGGCTATCATCGATATCACCTTCTCGCCCCTTGTGCCGTCGACGGCCGGGAGATCCTCGGCTCTCGGGTAAGGCGACGCATGGACAGAGACGAACCCCATGTCCTCGCGGAAGAGCTTCTGGTAGACCTCCTCGGTGATGTGAGGGCAGATCGGGGCAAGCAGCCTGATGGAGTTCCAGATCACCGTGTAGAGCACAGCCACCGCTACTTTCCTGTCCTCTGCGTTCCTGGGGCTGTAGAGCCTCGGCTTGACCGCCTCTATGTACTGGTCGCAGAAGTCGTGCCAGTAGAACTTCTGGAGCACGTCGATCGCGATGTGGAACTGGTACCCTTCCATCGCATCCCGCGCCTTGGAGATCGTTTCCTTCAGCCTGGAGATGATCCACTTGTCCGTCTCGTCCATTACCTCCGGGTCAATGCTGGGCACCCTCCCGCTGAAAAAGCCCTCCGCAAACCTGGCGGACGACCAGAGCTTCTGCAGGAATGACTTGCCGTACTTGACCGGCTCCCACTTGAACGGGAAGTCCGACCCTATCGTCAGCGAGAAGAGCGCCTGCCTGATCGCGTCCGCACCGTACTGGTTTATCCCCTGCTCGGGTATTATGACATTCCCCTTCGACTTCGACATCCTCGTCCCGTCGGGTCCGAGTATGTGCCCATTCACGAGCGCCCCCTTGAACGGCCCGGTTCCGGTCAGCACCGTGCAGCGGAGGATCGTGTAGTACATCCAAGTCCTGACGATGTCGTGCCCCTGCTGCCTCAGGTCTGCAGGATAAGCCCTCTCGAAGAGACCCCTGTCCCTGAAGTAGCCCGTGACGATCAGCGGGGTGATGCTCGAGTCGACCCAGCAGTCGCAGACGTCCGACGTTCCGACCACCCTCCCCCCTCCGCAGTCCGGGCACCTCTCCACTGGCGGTGGGGTGGAGCTCGTGTCGACCGGGAGGTCCTCCCTCCTCGGAGCTATGATCTTGTTGCAGTCCGAGCAGTACCAGAAGGGTATCGGGGTCCCGAAGACCCTCTGCCTCGAGATGAGCCAGTCCCATTCGATGCTGTTCACCCAGTCGACCAGCCGGCCGTGGACGAACCCCGGGATCCAGTCCATCCTCTCCGCCTCTCTGAGTACTGATTCCTTGAAGTCCATGGACTTTATGAACCACTGGTCCTTAGTTATGAACTCGATCGGCGTCATGCAGTCCGCCCTCTCCGTGTGGGCGAGGACGTTGTGCACGAACTCCTCGCTCTTGATCAGGCTCCCCTCGGCCTCGAGGTCCTTTGCGATTTCCTCCCTTGCGTCCGTCACCTTCATCCCGTTGTACTTTCCTGCATTCACCATCCTGCCGTACTCGTCAACAGACCGGGTCACTGGAAGCTTGTAGACCTGTTGCCACTTGATGTCCTGTTCGTCTCCGTAAGTGCAGATCATGACCACCCCGGTCCCGAAGTCCATGTCCACCGCGCTGTCGGCCAGGACCTTCACCTTCTGGCCGAATATCGGGACGGTCGCCTCCTTCCCGACCGCCCACGAGTATCTGCTGTCCTCGGGGTTCACGGCAAGCGCCTGGCACGCATTCAGCAGCTCCGGCCTCGTCGTCGCAACCTCCAGGTCGCGGTCGCCCGCCCTGAACCTCAGGTGGTAGAGCCTCCCCTTCTTCTGGATGTAACCTAACTCCGCCTGCGCGAGAGCGGTGCCGCACTTGCTGCACCAGTGGACCGGGAACTCCTTCCTGTAGATCAGCCCCTTCTCGTGCATCTGGATCAGGGACTCCTGCACCGCCCTCCAGTAGCTCTTGTCCATCGTCCTGTACTCGAACTGCTCCCAGTCCGGGCGGTACCCGAGCCTCATCATAGTCCGCTTCATGCTGTCTATCATATTCGCGGTCCATTCCTCACACTTCTTCCTGAAGAGGGCCCTGTCATCCCTTGGGACCCTCCACCGGTACTGGACCTTGAGCTCCGTAGGCAGCCCCTGGCAGTCCCATCCCTGCGGGAGGATCACGTCGTGCCCGGTCATCCTCTTGTACCTCGCAACCGTGTCGTTTATCACGTTCCAGTACGCGTGGCCCATGTGGAGCTCGCCAGAGGTGAACGGGGGCGGCGTGTCGATTGTGAATACGGGCCTCCCGTCGTTCTTGAACTTGTAAGCCTGATAAAACTCCTCGGTCATCCATGCCTTCTGCCACTTCTCCTCTACAGACCGCGGTGAATAGACTTTCTCCATCTTACTAGTACCGTCCTTAGCAGACGACAAGGCAGTATCCTCCGGATTTGCAAATGATATTTACTCTCCCCTGCCCCTCCCTAAAAAATTATGCAGGAAGGATTTTACTGAGCGCGCTTCTTTGGCTTTTCCCGGGCCCCTATGACCCTCAGCGCCTCTATAGCAAACTCCCCGTCTATCCTGTCTATCTCGTCCTCTAGGGTTTTAGGACCTAGGCTCCTTATCTCCGAAAGCAACTCCTCGATAGGCTTGCACCGCCTCTTCTCGATCTCCCTTATCTTGCTGGAAAAGAACTTCCTGGAGAACCCCTCGGTCTCCTCGTAGCAGATCGGCGGCTCGAGGCCCATTTCAATGCAGAGCTCAATCAGCCTCACGCACGTCTCTGCATCCCTTTCCTGCGGGCACTTCGACTCGCACTGCGCTTTTGCGTACTTGATCAGCCCTTCGAGCTCCTTAGTGCTTATCTCCATCAAACCCACCTGTATTTTGGCCTCTGCTGTCTTTCTTTCTCCATCGCTTTCGCTCTGCGAACTCGGCAAAATCATCATTGGCCGTGATATTCTATTCCCGCATAGAGATAAACTTTATAGTGTCTTCAGGCGTTTAGTCTTTCTTTGAGGTGTAATTATGGGAGGCAGACAGAGAACCACTATCTTGAGCCAGGTAAAGGAAGAGCGGAGCAAGGAGAAGAAGCAGCAGTAGGGCAATTTTTACCGTCCCCTCCATGGCTGCCTGCCTAGAATTCCATCCGAGGAATGGATATGGAGCGAAGGAACAACCCCATCACCGTGTTTTTCCCTTCATCGATCCTCTCTGACGTCCCCAGCCTGGCGGAGAAGACCTTCAAGGTAGGGCAGATTGCCCGGGCAGCCTCCATATTCAGAGTAGAGAGACTGGTCATCTACCCGGACGGATCAGGATGGAGAAGGGATGCCGGGCTGATAAAATCCCTACTCTCTTACGCCGAGACGCCGCAGTACCTCAGGAAGCTCATGTTCCCGATCTCCCCGCAGCTCCGCTTCGCTGGGCTGATCCCCCCGCTAAGGACCCCCCACCATCCCCTCGGGTCATCTGATGTAGAGTACAGGGAGGGGTTCGTACTCGGATCCGGCACGGGTGGATCTTCGGTCGACATCGGTCTCAGGGAGCCCGTAAAGTGCAGGCTCCCCCTGCCCAAGAACTCGAGAGTCACAATGCGTAAAGAGGGGGGCATTTGGGTTCCTGTTCCGAGGGATTCCGTGCCTCTGTACTGGGGCTACACCGTGCATGTTGACGAGAGGCCCCTGCGCGAGATACTCGCTGGATGCCCGTCTGATCTGCTCATAGCCACTTCAAGGATGGGAAGGCCTGTATCGCAGATGGCTGAGCATATCTCACTCGCCTTCTCAGAACGCCGCAGCATTTCGCTGATCTTCGGTTCGCCTCGGGAGGGCCTCCACGAGATACTCGGGAGGGAGGGGGCGGCGTTGGAAGATCTCGTCGACATGACGATAAACCTCGCTCCAAACCAGGGTACTGCAACGATAAGGACTGAGGAGGCAATAATGATCGCCCTGGCCGTGATCGACTTCATAGGGGAATCGACAACCGGGCGCCGGAGCCTGAATGAGACTGAAGCCGACCGCCCAAGAACCGCCCCCGCCCGAGGAAACCGCTGACAAAACGTAATCCGCGCCCCGTCCGGAAACGGATAGAAATATATTTTAGTATTACAGCTATCAACAGGCAAGTTTAGGCTGGAGGTCTGTTCATGGGACATCGAAGTAAGAGTGCGCCGCGCAGGGGCTCATTGATGTACTACCCCAGAGTGCGCGCAAGACGCATTTCCGGTAGGATAAGGACTTGGCCCAAGGTCGCCGGCGCTCCCCGTCTCCTTGGCTTCGCTGGTTACAAGGTAGGTTCAACCCACGTCATAATGGTCGAAAACAGGCCGAAGAGCCCGCTCTTCGGTAAAGAGGTGATGCGGGCGGTGACTGTGCTCGAAGTCCCCCCGGTTTACGTTTACGGTTACAGGGCATACGTCCGCACGAGCAAGGGGCTCAGGGTCATTGGAGAGGTCATGACAAAATCGTTCCCCAAGAACGCAGAAAGGGTTCTGAACGTCTCCAAGGACTATGATCCGTCCCCGGCGCAGGCTTCAATAGAGGCTAACCTGGATAACGTCGCGGAGATAAGGGTCTTGGCTCTGACGCAGCCGCACAAGGCTGGGTTCGGAAAGAAGACGCCAGAGATCCTGGAGATAAAGGTCGACGGAGATGACATGAAGGCCGTGCACGAATATGCGAAGTCTCTGCTCGGCAAGGAGATCAGGGCAAAGGATCTCTTCACTGAGGGCCAGTACGTTGACGTGATCTCCATCACAAAGGGCAAGGGATTCCAGGGGGCAGTGAAGCGCTTCGGCGTAAAGATACAGCCGAACTGGCACAAGCACCGGAAGGGCAAGCGGGTCGTCGGTTCCATCAGCCCCTCCAAGCCGCACATGATGTTCACGATCCCAAGACCAGGCAAGATGGGGTTCCATCAGCGGACCGAGTACAACAAGCTCATACTGAAGATCGGGGAAAATCCGGCTGAGATAAATGTCGCCGGGGGTTTCCTTCACTACGGTCTGGTAGGCGCCGACTACGTACTCTTGGCGGGCTCAATCCCGGGTCCGTCGAAGAGGCTTGTCCGGATGAGGTATCCTGTCAGGTCCAAGGTCGAGAAGGTCGAGCCTCCGAAGCTCGTCGCTGTGGATCTGGCTTCAAAGCAGGGGGTTTGATGAATGTCCTCAGAGTTGACCACTAAGAGAGTAGCAAAGGTAATCGGGGTCGACGGATCCGTCAAGGGAGAGATCGAGCTCCCTGAGGTCTTCGAGACCGACCTTAGGAAAGACCTTATTCGTCGCGCGGTGATCTCGAGCCAGACCGCCAGGATAGTCCCTAGGACTACCGACTACTACGCAGGCAAGCGCACCAGTGCCGAGAGCCTCGGGGTAGGGCTGGACTTGGCGCGCGTCCCTAGGGTGAAGGGAGAACACAACCCCGCCTCAGGGGCCGGTGCATTCGTCCCCAACGTCGTCGGGGGCAGGCTCGCGTTCCCTCCGTCTCTGGAGAAGAAGTACCACGAGCGGATAAACGAGAAGGAGCGCAGGCTCGCGCTGATGTCCGCAATCGCCGCGACGTCTGATCCAGAGGCAGTGATCGAGAGGGGGCATGTCCTAACGAACGAGATCTCCCTGCCATTGGTCGTCTCAGACGAGATAAAGGACCTAAAGAAGGCCGCCGATCTACGCACTTTCCTCGAGAAGACCTCACTCATATACGACGTATTGAGGGCAAAGGAGGGGGTCAGGGAGAGGTCTGGGAAGGGCAAGCGCCGCGGCAGGAGATGGGTCAGGCCAAAGTCCCTGCTGATCGTCGTCGACGACCATAAGGCTCCTATAAGGCTCGCTTCAAGGAACTTTACTGGGGTGGACTGCGTGGGGGTCAACGAGCTCAACGTCGAGCGCCTAGCCCCTGGAGGTCACCCGGGTAGGCTGACTTTGTGGACAGAGTCAGCGATAAAGAGGCTGAGTGAGATTTACCAGTGAGGTGCAAGAGATGTCGAAGGAACCTGCCGACGTGATTATCGGGCCCGTGTCATCGGAGTCCGCACTAGAGAGGGTTGAACGGGAGAACAAACTGACCTTTATCGTTTCTATGCGCTCTAACAAGGCGGACATAAAGTGGGCGGTAGAGAAGCTTTATGGGGTCAAGGTCAAGTCTGTAAGGACGATGATAACTACGGGCTCGGAGAAGAAGGCGGTCGTTGCGCTTGAAAAAGAGTTCAGCGCACCCGAGTTAGCAACAAAATTGGGTCTACTGTAGGTGTTGTAGATGGGCAAGAGACAAGTTCTTCAGAGGAGAGGTCGTGGGGGATCCGTGTTCAAATCCCCCTCGTGGAGGAAGCTCGGCAGGGTAGGCTACTCGCAGATCACGGAGGAGGCTTCCGGGAGCCTGGAGTTCACAGTCCAGGAGATCCTGCACGAATCAGGCAGGGCGGCTCCAGTAATGCTAGTGAAGTCGAAGTCTGGCGCGAGAGTGCTGACGATTGCGCCCGAGGGGTGCTTTGTCGGGCAGAAAGTCTACTTCGGCTCAAAAGCCCCTGTGAACGTAGGCAATGTGCTGCCGCTGAGCAACATACCTGAGGGCACTATGGTGTGCAACATAGAGGGCAAGCCGAACGACGGAGGGCGGTACGTCAGGTCTGCTGGCGGCTATGCGACCGTCGTCTCACACACCCCAGACGGTGTGCTGTGCCAGTTCCCCTCTGGCGGGATCAAGACCTTCTCCGAGAAGTGCCGCGCGACCGTTGGCATCGTCGCCTCGGGCGGCGTCATCGAAAAGCCGATCCTGAAGGCCGGGTCGAACTACCACAAGTACAGGGCAAGGTCGGTAAAGTACCCGCGCGTCAGGGGCAAGGCAATGAGCCCTTACGCCCATCCGCACGGCGGTGGAGCACACCCGAAGGGAGGCAGGCCGGTCGGAAGGAACGCCCCGCCTGGGCAGAAGGTCGGAATCATCGCCTCGAGGCGCACGGGAAGGACAAAGAAGTGATATGGAGTGAAATCTGGGAGGGAGAGATATGGCATATAGGGAATTCACCTACCGCGGATATACCGCCAACCAACTCGCGAGCATGCCGATGGACGAGTTCATAAGGCTTCTGCCCAGCAGGCAGCGCAGGTCCCTTCTAAGGGGTCTTACCCCTGATCAACGGGCCCTGTTCGAGCGGATAAGGAAAGCCAAGACCGCGAAGGGCAAGAAAGTGGTCATCAGGACCCACTGCAGGGACATGATAATACTGCCAGAGATGATCGGGCTTACCATATCCGTACACAACGGCAAGGAGTTCGTCCCAGTCGAAATACTGCCGGAGATGGTCGGCAAGTATCTCGGCGAGTTCGCCGTAACAACAGCGAAGGTCACACACGGCGCTCCAGGTCTCAAGGCCACTAGGAGCTCGATGTTCATCCCACTCAAGTAATTTTTTCCAACCCCTTTTGGGTCGAGCTAAAACTCACCCTCCGTTTTTTGTGAAAAACTTTTTATAGCCCCCCCAAGTTGTAAACTGTGCAATCTGAACTATGATAGAGGTTGGAAGTGTTCCCGATGCCTGAATGGGGATATTCAATGGTCGAAATTGACCCTGACCGGATGGCTAAAGCCAGTGGCAGGGATCTGAGGATCTCGCCAAAGGAGGCCAGGGAGATCTGTGCTACCATCAAGGACATGCGCCTGGACGATGCAATAAGCTATCTCGAGCGCGTGACGCAGAAGAAGGAAGGAGTTCCGTATAGGCGGTTCAACTCGAACGTCCCTCACCACCCTGAGATCGCAGCCAGGTGGGGTATCCCGTCGGGCAGGTATCCTGTCAAGGCGTCTTCTGAGATAGTTAAGGTTCTGAAGAACGCCAAGGCAAATGCGGAGAACAAGGGCTTGGACAGCGAGCGCCTGAGGATCGTCCATGCCTGTGCACAGGCTGGGCTGCGCCTGAGGAACTATATTCCGAGGGCTCACGGGCGGGCCACGCCGTTCTATCACCCGCTAACACACGTTGAGATTGTGGTCGAGGAGGAAGCCTGAGTTTGAGCGTCATGAAATTTTTCATCGGTAAACTCTCAAAGAATATGATCATAGACAATTACCTTAGGAACGAGCTTAAGAGGGCTGGGTACGCTGGAGTCGAATTCCAGAAGACTCCGCTCGGGAACCGTGTCGTAATCTACGCCGAGCGCCCCGGGATGGTCATAGGGAGGCAGGGTGCAACGATCCGCGAACTCGCCCAGGTGATCGAATCCAAGTACCAGCTCGAGAGCCCCCAGATCGCAGTCATCCCGGTCCAGAACCCTGAGCTCAACGCCAGGATCATGGCTGGCAGGATAGCATCTGCGCTCGAGAGGGGAATACACTTCAGGAGGGCCGCGTTCATCGCCCTCAGGCAGATGATGGAGGCTGGTGCACGCGGAGCCGAGATCGTCATCAGGGGCAAGCTCTCGACGGAGAGGGCGAGGTATGAGAAGTTCAAATCAGGTGCGGTCCTGAAGGCGGGAGAGCCCAGGAAGTATGCCGTCGACCGGGCGGTGACGCACGTCCAGCTTAAGCCAGGGATGTTCGGCATACAGGTCAGCATATACCTCCCGGTCAGCACGATCGACGACATCCACGTTACAGAGCCAAAGCAGGTTGCAGCGGAGTGAGTGGTGCTCATGGCTATTTTCAGGATAAACGAGATCAGGAAGATGTCCAAGGAAGACAGGAAGGCGAAGCTCAACGAGCTCAAAGTAGAGCTCTCCAAGCTCATGACTGCAAAGGCTATGGGCGGCTCGTTGGAGAACCCCTCAAGGATAAGGCTTCTGAGGAAGACCATCGCCCGATTCCACACCGTCGAGCGGGAGGAGGCTTTGGGGATTAGGAAGGCAGGGGCCGAACAGGAGGCGCCGAGGGCATGAATGTGACGCCGGAGAACATCCTGTACAACGAGCTGATAGGCCTGAGGGTCAGCGTCGTCGGATCGGCAGACCCCTCGCTTTTGGGCGTCTCCGGCACTGTGGTGGATGAGACCGCAAACATGCTCGTAGTCTCGCCCACAGGTACTGCTCGCAGGAAGATGATCCCTAAGATGACATCAAGGTTCTCTTTTTTCATACCCGAAGAGATCGCCGTCGAGGGACGCGAAATAGCGTTCAGTCCGGAAGAGAGGCTAAAGAGGCTACAGAGGAGGCACTAATAGATGTTCCAGTCAGCTAAAGAGACGAAAACCGAGTCTTGCGGGGACAATGACTGCCCCGTCCACGGGACGCTCTCCACCAGGGGAACCGTCCTCTCAGGAGTGGTCGTGAGCGACAAGATGAACAAGACAGTTGTGGTCCAGATCGACTACCTCCACTACTTCCCGAAGTACAACCGGTACGGAAAGAGGAGGAGCAAGATACACGCGCACAACCCCCCGTGCATCCGCGCGGCTAAGGGTGACCTAGTCAAGATTATGGAGTGCAGGCCTCTCAGCAAGACCGTATCCTATGTGGTGGTAGAGAAGAAGGCAGGTGTCTGAGGATGGCAAAGCGAGGTAAGGGTTTAGGAGGAGGAATCACATACAGGCCGGGGATCAGCGCTGGCCTCGAGCACGAGTCGCTGCTCAGGTGCGCAGACAACAGCGGCGCCAAAGTCCTCCAGATAATAGGCGTTCCGAGGACGAAGACCCGGATCAGGAGGGTTGCCAGCGCCACCGTCGGCGACAAGGTGATTATCTCCGTCAAGGAAGGGACTCCTGAAGTGCGGCGGCAGATATTCCACGCCGTCATCGTAAGGCAGAGGAAACCTTTCAGGAGGATGGATGGTACCTGGATCCAGTTCGAGGACAACGCAGGAGTCATAGTCACCGAAGAGGGCGAGACAAAAGGTACCGAGATCAGGGGGCCAGTCGCAAAGGAGGCAGCCGAGAGGTGGCCCAAGGTGGCAGGGCTGGCTTCCATGGTAGTTTAGGTGAGAGACGATGTCGAGCATTAAGCCAAAGAAACAAAGGAAGATGATGGCTGAGCCATCCTGCAGGAAGCGGCAGATCCGCGCGCCGCTCTCAAAGGATCTCAGGTCAAAGTACGGAAAGAGGACCGTTTCCCTGAGAAAGGGGGACAGTGTCCAGCTAACCAGAGGGGATTACAAGGGGCACGAAGGGAAGGTCGCTTCAGTCGACACCTCTGAGATGCGAATAACGATCGAGGGGGTCAATGCCAAGAAGATGGACGGGACCACGATCCCGGTCAAGATCTCCCCCTCTAAGGTGATGGTGACGAAGCTGGACCTATCCGACAAGATCAGAAAGGATTCATTCAAGGGTGATTGAGAGGAGGATTAAGATTGGCAGGACACCTTAGAACTTATCCGGCGCCGAGGCACTGGCCTGTCGCCATAAAAGAAAGGGCATTCACGGTGAAGCCCTCTGCAGGTCCGCATCCGATAGAGGCATGTATTCCCTTGGGCATCGTCCTCCGGGATGTGTTAGGGAAGGTAAAGACGATTGGCGAGGCAAAGAAGGCTCTCTCTGAAAGAAAGGTATTCGTGGATGGGCGGGCGAGGACGGACTACCGCTACCCTGTAGGACTGATGGACGTAATTTACATCAAGCCCGAGGAGGCATACTTCAGGGTGATCTCGCACAGCGTCAAGAAATTGGCGTTGATGAAGATACCTGCTGAAGAGGCTGCGTTCAAGCTCCTAAAGATCACCGGCAAGAAACTTCTGAAACAAGCAAAGCTCCAACTTGCCTTCCACGACGGCAGCACGAAGATATTCAAGGTCGAAGACCCATTCAACATTCAGCTCCCGTACATGACAAACGACGCGCTCAAGATATCGCTCTCGGATGACCAGGTGCTGGATCACATACCTCTGGCGCAGGGGGCGTTTGTGGTCGTGACGGGCGGCCGTAACGTCGGTCAATACGGGTCGGTCCTCGAGGCACCTGAGATCAAATCGCCTAATGCCCTCGCGAAAGTCTCAATAGCTGGGAATGAGACGACCGTTACGCTTAAGTACCTATTCCCGATAGGGAAGGAGAGTCCGATCATTACCATAAATGGAGAGGTGGCTTAGGATGTCCGAGGGTGCTACCGCCGCCGCGGGCGGCGAATTGAACCCCATGCGTGAGATAAGACTTGGTAAAGTCGTCGTCAACATGGGACTGGGAGAGGGCGGGGAACGGCTAGAGAAGGCAATGACCGTCCTAAAGTCGATAACTGGTGCAAAGCCATGCCCAAGGAAGGCAAAGAAGTCCATCCGTGATTTCGGGGTCAGGAAGGGCGAGAACATCGGGTGCGTTGTGACCCTCAGGGGCCCCCAGGCAGAGGACTTCCTGAAACGTGCCTTCGAATCATTGAAGAACAAGGTAAAGGAGAGCTGCTTCGACGACTACGGGAACATTTCCTTCGGCATCAAGGAGCACATCAACCTCCCCGGAACGAAATATGACCCGACGCTCGGCATATTCGGAATGAATGTCTGTATCGTCATAGAGCGCCCCGGATACCGTGTCGCCAGGCGGAAGATGAGGCCTGGGACGATAGGTATGGGGCACCGCGTGAGCAAAGCGGAAGCGATGGAATACATGAAGCGTCGGTTCGGTATCAATATCGAAACGGAGGACTAAACATGGGTAAATACCGCCAGCCAAAAGATAGGAAATTCGGAAAGGGCAGTAGAAGGTGCAAGAGGTGCGGCTCCAAGGGAAGCACACTGATAAGGAGATACGGGCTGAACCTCTGCAGGCAGTGCTTCAGGGAATCGGCTGAGACGCTCGGCTTCAAAAAATACCTGTGATGGTGATCTTCGATGTGGGTACAGGATCCTCTTGCAAATTCACTCGTCAACATCATGAACAGCGAGGAGAGGGGTAGGAACGAGTGTATAGTCACTCCGGCGCCCAAGCTCATCGCGAACGTTCTCAGAGTCCTTCAAAAGGCAGGGTACGTGGGTGAGTTCGAGTATATTGATGACGGCAGGCTGGGCAAACTCAGGATCCAGCTCCTTGGAAGGATCAATAAGTGCGGCGTGATCAAGCCCTACTTCAACGTTTCGTACAGGGACCTCGAACGCGTCGCCCAGCAGTACCTCCCCGGAAAGGAGATAGGCTTCATCATACTCACCACGCCAAAGGGAATAATGACCCACAAAGACGCACTCGCCAACAGGATCGGAGGGAGGCTGTTGGCCTACGTCTACTGAGGTGGTTAACGTGGTGGAATTCGCCTCTACTAGCGTTCAGTTCCCTGACGGCGTTCAGGTTGAGGTAAACGCTTCCGCCGTCACGGTGGAAGGCCCAAAGGGGAAGATAACCAAAGACTTCTCCCATACGGGCCTCAGGCTCTCACTCGATGGCAATTCCGTGAGCGTAGCAGCCACAATGAAGGGAAAGAAGGAAAGAGCGCTCGTCGGGACTGTCGCGTCTCATATAAAGAATATGATAAAGGGAGTAACCCAAGGCCACGTGTACAAGATGAAAGTCGTCTATGCGCACTTCCCAATCACTGTAAAGGTTGCAGGCAAGGATGTGCTGATAGAGAACTTCATGGGGGAGCGGTCCAAGCGGCGTGCCAAGATAGTCGGCAGCGCCAAAGTGACTGTTCAGGGCGAAGAGCTCCTTATTGAGGGGGTTGACAAGGAGGAGGTCGGTCAGACCGCTGCGAACATTCATATGGCGACGCACGTAAAGAAGATGGACCCGCGGGTCTTCCAAGACGGCATATATCTGGCGGAGAGGGTGTGATATACATGACCGGTTGTGGATGCTCACAGGAGAACTGTGCACACGAGTTCGAATCACTGCTCAAGAAACGGGAAAAGATCGCCAGCAGGCGACCTAAATTTAGGAGGTCTGAGGCGAACAGGTTCCCTAGGCTCGGTGACAAATGGCGCAGCAGCAAGGGAATCCGATCAAAGATGAGGCTGAAGAAGAAGGGCAGATGGCCCATAGTCGAGACTGGATACCGAGGCCCAAGGCTGACGAGGGGCTTGAACCCCAAGGGTAGGATCGAGGTGCTCGTCCATACCCCAGAAGATGTCGAGTTCATAGATCCGTACGTCATGGCAATCAGGATAGCTGCCACCGTCGGGAAGAGGAAGCGTGCTGAGATTATCCGGCGGGCCGAAGAATTCGGCGTTGAGGTGGTCAACCTTAGGCCCGACGAGAAACCGAAGGAAACTAAGGCTGAAGAAGTAGGTGAGGGGGAATCGCCCAAATCAACAGAAGGCCCTGAGGCTTCAGAAAAGGATCAGGAGGGTAGCAAGGAATGAGCCTGAGCAACCAGAGGCGACTCGCAGCAGAAGTCCTCGGCGTTGGGGAGACCCGGGTATGGATAGACCCGACTAGGTTCGAGGACGTCGTCGCGGCGATAACACGCGAAGACGTACGGAATCTGATAAAGGAGGGTGTGATCAGGGCCAGGCCCGAGAGAGGGGTAAGCAGGGGCAGGTACAGGATAGCGCACCTGCAGAAGAAGAAGGGCCTTCGAAAGGGTCCTGGCAGCCGCAAGGGAAAGGTCGAGGGCGAAGAGTGGGAGTTCCGCATACGCTCTATGCGTGCGTTCCTCCGCCTCCTCAAGAAGAGGAAGATAATCGCACCTAACGTTTACAGGGAGCTTTACCTCAAGGCAAAAGGCGGTGCTTTCCACGACAAGAGGCAGCTCAAGACATATATCGAAGAGCACGGTTTGGCAAGGAGGTAATGGTAATTGGCAAAGGGAACGATATACAGGGTAGCCTTCCGGAGAAGGCGTGAGGACAGGACCGATTATCGCCTCAGGAAGAGGCTCATAACTAGCAGGCTTCCGAGACTGGTGATAAGGCGGAGCCTCAAGCACACCTATCTCCAGCTTGTGGAAGCAAGAATCGAGGGGGACCACGTCTTGGTCTCGGCGAACACCTCGGAGCTGAGGAAGTACGGCTGGAAGGGCGGGACGGGCAACGTCCCTGCCGCGTACCTCGCCGGCTTTCTCATAGGTAAGAAGGCGATTGCTAAGGGTATCAGCAAGGCCATTGTCGACATAAACGGTTATGCGGTGACAAAGTCCAACCGGATACTGAACGCGCTAAAGGGCGCGATCGACTCTGGCATGGAAATACCCCACGGGGAAGAGATACTCCCTGACGAGGAAAGGATAAAGGGCACCGCCATCGCCGAATTCGCTACGGTTCTTCAGAACGAGGACCCTTCAAAGTACCAGCGCATGTTCTCAAGATACATCAAGAACGAACTGCCCCCTGAGCGCATTGTCGATCACTTCGACAGCGTCAAGGCGGCGATAGAGAAAGAGGTGAGATGAGTTGTCGTACCAAACACCCCAGTGGATCCCGAGGACATCCCTCGGAAAGGCCGTGCTAGAAGGCAAGATCACCAGCATCGGAGAGGTCTTCAGGCTGAACCAGCCGATCAAGGAACCAGAGATAGTCGACGCGCTGCTTCCGGACATGAAGCATGAGGTCCTTGACGTAAGTGTGGTCCAGAAGCAGACCGATGCCGGCGAGATCACCAAATTCAAGATCGGCGTCGTAGTCGGAAACGGAGACGGCTACATAGGAGTAGGGATCGGCAAGTCAAAGCAGATGCGGTTTGCAATAGACAAAGCCGTGGCTGACGCAAAGCTCAACCTCACTCCTGTGAGGAGGGGCTGCGGAAACTGGGAGTGCCCGTGCGGCAAGCCCCACAGCCTTCCGTTCAAGGTAACGGGAAAGAACGGTAGCGTGTCCGTAGTGTTGCTGCCTGCCCCAAAGGGGATCGGGCTCGTTGGCGGAGAGGTTGCAAAGACGATCCTCCGGTACGCCGGTATCAAGGACGCCTGGGTGGTCTCCTTCGGCGAAACGAGGACAACCATCAACTTCGCCGGCGCGGTTTACGACGCACTTAAGAACACCTACAGGTTCAAGCGGTGAGGTTTTGAAAATGAAGACATATCTTGTAATACGCCTGAGGGGCGAGATGGGAATCGCGCCGGAGATACTGGACACCCTGAACAGGATGAACCTTCCGTCAAAGTTCTCGGCAACACTGATACCGGAAACCCCATCAAACATTGGGATGCTGAACAAGGTCGCAGACTATGTCACTTGGGGGGAGATCGATCAGCCCTCCCTGGTAGATCTCCTGAAGAAGAGGGGACGCCTGCCAGGGGAGAAGCGGCTTACTGAGGAGTCCCTAAAAGAACTCTCGCTGGGCACATTCGAGGAACTCGCAGAGAGGGTTCTTAGGGAGGGCTCTGTTGTCCCCCCGATAAAGAAGACATTCCGTCTCACGCCGCCCAGCGGGGGTTTCAAGGGGCACATAACGAGGCACCTGAAATCCGGTGGCGAGCTCGGCTACCGCGGCACAGCTATAGCAGAACTGCTGCGCAAGATGATTTGACAACGCCCTCTTTCCTTCGTTTCCCTAGTTTTTTGCTCTAATCTCTTCTGCTCAGCCTGGGGCACTAGCCTTGCTGACGTCCAAAAGGTAAAAATATTTAAGATAGGCATCTTTCTTCTAAACGCTAATCCTAGTGGTGTTCACAATGGTCGTCAGAAGAGATCGAAAAGTCCGAAGACAGCGCGGCTCCAGGCTTTATGGATGGGGCACGATAGGTCAGCACAGGAAGTCGGGAATGCGTGGCGGGTTCGGCAACGCAGGCCTCCACAAGCACAAGTGGAGCTGGGCGGTGAAGTACGGTAAGGATCACTACGGCAAAGACGGCTTCGTCAGACCGGCAGCAGTCCTCGAGGAAGTCTCTGCAATAAACGTAGGCTCCCTCCAGTCCTTGGTTGAAGGAAAGGTGGTCGAGAAGGACGAGAAGGGTAGGGCGGTGATCGACCTCTCTTCGCTAGGCTACGACAAGCTCCTGGGGGGCGGAAAGATCGACTTCCCAGTTGTGGTCAAGGCGAGCAAATTCACCGAGCTCGCAAAGAAGAAGGTCGCCGAGGCCGGCGGCGAGTTAATGGCTGCCGAGTGATAGGCATTCGCGAGTGAGAGGCCCATGCCCAGATTTTTGGAGCTGATGGATCCTTTAGTCAGGCGCCTTCCAGAGATTCCGAAGCCACAGCGAAAGGTCAGCCTGAAGGAGAAGGCCCTCTGGACTCTGCTGGCCCTCTCTATTTATCTCATAATGGCTGAGATCCCGCTCTACGGGGTCCCGTTCACGGGCGGCGAGTTCGAGCAGTTCCTGATTTACAGGATAATCTTCGCCTCTAAGAAGGGCACGCTGATGGATCTCGGGATCGGTCCGATCGTGACCGCGGGCCTGATCATGCAGATACTTGCTGGCTCCAAGATACTGAATGTGAACATGTCCAACCCGAAGGACAGGGGCCTCTTCACTGGGACCCAGAAGATATTCGCCGTAGTCATGACCGTTGTGGAGGCGATCGCCTTCCTCTTGGGGGGCTCTTATGGTGCCACCACAACCGCCGCGTCCTTCCTCATTATAGGTCAGCTCTTCGCGGTAGGGATACTCGTCCTCCTCCTCGATGAAATGATACAGAAGGGCTGGGGTCTTGGAAGCGGCATAAGTCTGTTCATCCTCGCGGGAGTGGCTCAGCAGGTTGTCTGGCTCTGCTTCTCGCCCGTGGGGCCGGTCGCAGACGGCAAGTCGCTGGGTGCCATAATTGCCTTCTTCCAGACCGCATTCAGCGGCGAGAACATCCTGCTCGCTTTCTCTAGGTACCCGTACCCCGACATGGTCGGATTCTTCGCGATGCTCTTGGTCTTCTTCGTGGCCGTTTACCTCGAAGGCATGAAGATAGAGATCCCGGTCGCATACGCGAAGTACGGGGGAATGCGTGCCAAGATCCCGCTCAAGTTCCTCTACGTCTCTAACATACCTGTCATACTCACCTCCGCACTCTTCGCAAACTTCTATTACTTCGGGCAGGTCATCTGGAACAACTTCAACCAGGGCAACGCGAATCCTTGGCTGAACTGGTTGGTCCAGTTCGATGAGAACTACACCCTTGTGCCTGGCAGCTTCCTATACTACATCCAGCCCCCGCGGAGCCTTGGTGCCGTTGCTCAGGATCCACTGCACGCGCTGATTTACATACTGATCCTTGTAGGCTTCTCGACAATCTTCGCCAAGATATGGGTCGAGGTCTCAGGAATGAGCGCAAGGAACCAGGCCGAGCAGCTGGTTAATGCAGGTCTGCAGATCCCTGGCTTCAGGAGGTCCCCTGCCGTGATCGAGTCCATGCTGAACCGTTACATACCCGCGCTCACAATACTCAGCGGTATAACCATAGGTCTACTCGCAGGTTTTGCAGACATGCTCGGTGCGATCGGCAGCGGGATCGGTATCCTCCTCTCTGTAGGTATTATATACCAGTACTACCAGATACTCGCGAAGGAGCAGCTCGCCGAGACCTATCCAGGCCTCGGAAGGCTGCTCGGTCAGGAGTGAGGTGTCTAGAATGCCTTCCGTCGAAAAGCGCGGCAAAATTGTAATAGTGACCGGCGTCCCTGGGGTCGGGAAGACGACCGTCCTCAACGCCGCACTCGAGCTCTGCCGTGGAGGGGGGAAGGATGTGTCACTTCTCAACTACGGGAATGTCATGTTCGAAGAGGCCTCAAGGCGTGGGCTCGTTAATGCAAGGGACGAGATGCGGCATCTCCCTGTCAAGACCCAGATTGAACTTCAGCTCAAGGCGTCCGAACTGATCAGACAGGCAAAGGGCGACGTGATAGTCGACACGCACATGTTCATAAATACCCCCAAAGGCTACATGCCGGGGATCCCGTCCTGGGTGGCCGATTCGCTTAAGCCGGACGCCATCGTCCTCCTCGAGGCTGATCCCGAGGAGATATCCAGGCGCCGCATGAAGGACGCTGCAATCCGCGTGCGGGAGGCAGACTCTCCCGAGAGGATCACCGAACACCAGATGATGGGCAGATCCGGCGCTGCCGCCATCTCCGCGCAGACAGGGTGTACGGTCGTGATAGCCAAGAACAGGGAGGGCGCCCACCTTGATGCCGCAAAAGCTATAGCTTCACTGTTTGAAGGGGAGTGAACAAATGGACCTGAACGAGATCTACCTCGCTATCGTAAACGCAGTTTCGGGCGCAATGGGTCCAGCCAAGGACTATCCTCTATCTGTACTGTCCATATTCCTGATCACGATAGTCATGGCGGTAATCTCGTCAGGGGTCACCAGGCTTGTGGTTGATGTGGATCTGCTGAGGAGACGCACCTCTGAGGTCAGGGCCTGGCAGAAGGAGTATACGCAGGCGATACGGTCTAAGGACGAGAAGGCCATAGCGAGGCTGAAGAAGAAGGAGCAGACGATAAAGACTGCCCAGGCAGAGATGTCTAAGGAGCAGTTCAAGCCGCTTATCTTTACACTCATCCCGTTCTTCATATTCTACTATGTCTTCTACGCCGTCTTCGGCTACAACCAATTGACCGTTGCGATATCCCCGATATCCCTGCCTTTTGTTGGCACCGAGCTTAACTTCTGGGTCTGGTACCTCCTCTCCTCCTTCAGCGTCTCATCTTTGATTCAGCGGCTCTTCGGCCTGCCCTCTGCCGCCGACTAGGACGCGGGGGGTCTTCATTGGGCAAAATGGCGCTCCCCAAGGGTTTCTTGGTGACCATAAGCGGGCCGCCGGGATCGGGTAAGTCGCACTGCGCCTCCAGGCTAGCAGAGCTTTATGGTGTCCCCCACCACTCGGCAGGATCCATATTCCGGACGATTGCTAAGGAGAGGGGCATCTCGGTCGAAGAACTCTCGAGGATCTCCGCCTCCGACCCTTCAATCGACAGGGAGATAGACCTGAGGACAGCGGAGTACGCCAGAGCGGGCAGCTGCATCCTCGAGGGCAGGCTCGTCTCCTGGTTCTCAGGGGGCGTCCCAAAGCTGAGCTTTTACCTCACTGCGCCATTCGAGGTCAGGGCCCGCCGCATAGCGGAGCGGGAGGGGATACCCATCGAGGACGCGATCACGGAGACAAAGGAGCGCCAGGAGATCGAGAGGCAGCGCTACCTCTCGATATATGGGATCGATATATCCGACCTATCGGGTTATGATTTTGTTGTGAACACCTCGATCTGGGGTAAGGATGAGATCGTCTCCCTGCTCAAGTCCGTGATAGACCTCTACGTCTCGACCCGATTCGGCAGGGATATAAAATAAGATAAATAGAGCAGGGTACAAATTTCGTGATGAATGGTGCGTTCTTTTGAATGGTGATTTCCTGGTCAAGGCTGAAGAGCCGTCAGACCCCTCTCACGGGTGGGCGCCTAGGGAGAGGCCCCTTGGTGAATACCTCGCCACAGGCGTGATAAACTTGGACAAGCCGCCGGGGCCTAGCAGCCACGAGGTCGTGGCCTGGATCAAGCGGCTCCTCTCGATCGGTCGGGCAGGTCATGGCGGGACCCTGGATCCGAAGGTCAGCGGCGTGCTACCGATCACTCTTGAGAGGGCGACCCGGATAATCTCATTCGTGATGCGGTCTGGGAAAGAGTACGTCTGCATCATGGAGCTCCACGATGACGTGGCGAGAGACCGGCTCGACGGCGCCATAAAGGAATTCGTGGGCCCAATTTACCAGCTCCCTCCCGTTCGTTCGGCAGTCAAGCGTGCCCTCAGGGTCAGGAACATCTATTCGATCGACGTCCTAGAGAAAGAAGGAAAGTACGTCCTCATGAGGGTCAACTGCGAGGCCGGGACCTACATCAGGAAGCTGTGCCACGACCTCGGCGAGGTCTTGGGCGTCGGTGCGCATATGCGCGAACTCCGGAGGACAAGGGCAGGCCCCTTCAAGGAAGAGGAGGGGCTGCATACCCTCCACGAGCTCTTGGACGCGATCGCGCTCTGGAAGGAGCGTGCCGACGAAGATGCCCTAAGAAAGGTCGTCTCCCCGATCGAGGAATTCATAGGGGACTTCCCCAAGGCATACGTCAGGGATTCTGCTGTGGATGCCATATGCCACGGGGCTAATCTTGCAGCACCCGGGCTCCTCAAGGTAAGCAAAGGCGTAAAGCCCGGTGACACCATCTGCTTAATGACCGGAAAAGGCGAGCTCGTGGGCATGGCAAAGGCGAGGCTCAGCAGCGAGGAGTGCATCCGCTCCGAAAGCGGGATTATAGCCGACACCGAAAGGATAGTCATGGAGCCGGGGACCTACCCGAAGGGATGGAGATCGGGTTGAGTGATATGGTCCGTCACACAAGCCACTATTACGACTCTAGACCCCCCAAGCCCAGAAGGCACTTCATCATAAAGATGGACATAAGGGGGCAGTTCCTTGAGTTCGCAAGCTCAAGCGGGGTCTTCTCAAAGGACAAGGTGGACTTGGGGACCCTAGTTCTCATAGACAGTCTTGAGCTGCCCGATTCAGGGGAGGTGCTGGACATGGGGTGTGGCTACGGCGCGATAGGGATCGCAATAGCAAAGCTCTACCCTTCGGTCAAGGTCACGATGGTGGACGTCAACCCCGCCGCCGTAAGGCTGGTCAGGGAGAACATCGTGAGAAACTACGTCCAGAATGCGGAAGCCCTGCAGAGCGACCTTTACCGTATGCTGGAGGGCAGGTCATTCGACGCGATCGTCTCGAACCCGCCCTTGGCTGCAGGATACAAGACGATCTTTCCGATGATCGAGGGTGCCTACACCCACCTAAAGGACGGTGGCTTCCTTCAGATCGTGCTCCGCAAGGGGATCAACGCGATCCCGAGGAAGATGGAAGGGGTCTTCAAAAATGTAACGACCGTCTCTAAGAAGAGCGGCTACAGGGTATTCAAATCCTCGAAGATCCCTGCAGAAGATGCTGAAAGGGGTATCGCCACAACTGACGGGGAAAAAGCAAAAAAATATCCGCCTCCATTTGATAGGGAGGTATAAGCCGAGGTATCCTAGCCTGGTAGGGAGCAATCCCGTGAGGGCTCACGCCTGGAGAGGGCTAGGGCTCTTCCTGAGAGCTTGTGACTCGTAAGGGTCTCGGGGGTTCAAATCCCCCCCTCGGCGCCATCAAAAATAATGGTTTGTGATCATCGCAACGACCTTGAGAAGAGGACAAGCTTCAGGCTTGCGCACCGTAATTGTACGGTCAAGGAGTACGGTACAATAAATGACCTTGAGCGCATCTGCCTCGTGGACAGGCGCCTCAGCACCTACCCGATCGTCAACTACATATCCGCCGTCTTCCGCCTCTTAATACACGTCAACAAGCCCCTCGACGAAATCACCAAGGACGACATCCGCCCCCCCGCTCTTCTCGAACACCTTCGCTTAAAGCAATAACTTGAAGATCCTGCGCATGTTCTTCCGCGGCCTACTTAAGCCCCCCGAGCTGGTGGGCACTTTCCGATCCCCTCCCCCGAGCATAACCCGCGCCTGCTCCCCCCGAAAAAGCAGCTTCGGGAGTTCTCCGACCACCTCGAAGAAGAGCACGAGGGGGTCTCTTCTCGCTGTACGCCACCACGGGCCTGAGGCAGTCCGAAGTCCTCGACCTCAGTGCCCAACAAATCGGCTGGGACAGTAGGGACATAATCCCACTCCACTCCACTAAAAAAAGAGCCGGATCGCGTTCTATAATGACGAGGCTGAGGAACTCTCAGCGCCCTGTCTGCACGGCTCCCCTTCTGATTCCGATAATGTGTTCAGGCCGTCTGGGAAGCGCGAGTACCTCCTGTTCAAGAATACCATCGCCCGCACAAGACCGGCCTACACATTACAACACAGGCCCTGGGGTTCTGGTTCGCGAACGAGATGGCCCGCCTCGGCGTCCCAGACCGGTTCATAGACGCCTTCCAGGGGAGGGTCCCCCGGAGCGTCCTGGCTAGGCACTACACGGACTATTCGTTGGATAACCTCAAAGCGATATACGACAGTGCGGGGCTGAAGGTGCTGTCGTGGGTTGATTGGTAATCCCATTAAAACAATGGTATAAGCCCTTCTGTCTAAACGCAGAAAGCATAAAAATGGAAATGAATTTTAAAAAAAATTATTTATGTTTACAGTCCATATTAGGTGGAAAGGAGGAATGTAGATGGAAGCGGTAATGAAAATGAAAGATGCGGTAGAGTATCAGTCTGGAACGGTCGTGAGTAAGACGCTCATAGACAGTGACGGAGGGACCGTGACCCTCTTTGCCTTTGATGCAGGACAGGGACTTAGCGAACATACCGCCCCTTACGACGCCATGCTCTTCGTTTTGGATGGGGAGGTAGAGGTAACAATCGCTGGCAAGAGATTGAGTTTAAGTGAGGGCGAGTTTACCATCATGCCGGCAAACAAGCCCCATAGCCTAAAAGCGGTCGAAAGGTTCAAAATGCTGCTCGTTATGGTAAAAACTTAGGTTTGCACTCGCCTTCCGGCTTAACGCAGATAGCATGAAAGGGATACGTTGCATTGGCAATTCCATTAAAACAAGGACTGAACGGGGATAAGCCCATCACCGTACTGGAGAACTTCAATTCGTTTTTACTGGGCACTAATGCGAAAACCTCTTCGTTCCGGGCTTCCTGCATTCTTTTTTTATCAACTTTTTTCCGAAAAAGTTGCCTCGGAGGTTCAAACCCCTACGGTACCAACCCTTTTGCCCGTGCGGCTTCTCCCATACCTTCTAATCCTCCTCCTTCTTAGAGGATGACTGGAAAGGCGGTTAGCATCCGGCTTCCCTCGGGCGAGAGGCGTTAGAGTTAAATACTTTCATATTATTCTTTATTTGCCTTTAAGAAGGGGATGCGTCTATTGAGTTCCTCGTATAGACATATAGTCAGGCTGATCGATACCGATCTGAAGGGGGAGGAGAAAGTAGGGTACTCCCTGAGCAGAATAAGGGGTATCGGAATCAATATGGCTTACGCAATTACTCGGAGCTGCGGGGTCGATCCCGAGGCCCGCGTCGGCTTCCTCCAGGACAGCGACATCAAGAGGCTTGAGGAGGCACTTTCAAGCATCTCGTCGAAGTTCCCGAGTTACATGCTGAACAGGAGGAAGGATCCCTTCACCGGCCAGGACCAGCACTTGCTCGGCTCAGACCTGGTGGTGGGCATAAAGTCTGATATAGACCTCATGAGGAAGATAAGGAGCTGGAGGGGCGTCAGGCACTCCCTGGGCCTGAAGGTGCGCGGGCAGTGCACAAGGACCACAGGCAGGTTCGGTCCGTCGGTCGGCGTAGCCAGGAGGGCTGCTGCCGCCTCGCAGGGAGAGAAAAAGTAGGTGACCTGATATGGGTGATCCAAAGAAAAGCAGGAGAAAATGGCAAGGTCCGAGGCATCCATGGAGGAAAGATAGTCTGGTCTCAGAGCTCGCCCTTCTGGGCAAGTACGGTCTCAGGAACAAGAGGGAGCTCTGGACAGCCGAAACCAGACTAAAGTCTTTTAGGAAGAGGGCCAGCGAGATCCTCGCCATCGAAGACCCTGAGGTCAGGGAGGCCGAGGAGAAGAAGCTGGTCCACAGGCTAGCGAACCTTGGACTTCTGAACGAGGATGCTGTACTCGACAACGTACTGAGCCTCAACGTCGAAAACATATTGGACAGGAGGCTCCAGAGCGTTCTCCTGAAGCTTGGGTTTGCCTCGACTCCCTACCAGTCAAGGCAACTCATAGTCCACGGACACGTGCTACTCGAGGGAAGGAGAATCACATCGCCCGGTTATCTTGTCAAAAGAGATGACGAGCCAAAGATAACTTGCAATATAAAGATGGTCGTGCCTGAGGCAGCTTCACAGGAGGCGTAGCAATGTCTAGGATCGACAAAGGTATGAAGTGGGGAGTCGCTAACATATACAGCTCTTACAACAACACGATTGTACACATTACTGACCTGACCGGTGCTGAGACCGTTGCATTCCAGTCGGGTGGCAGGATCGTCAAGGCTGACCGCGAGAAGCCTTCGCCGTACGCGGCTATGGTCTCTGCAACAAGGGCTGCACAGGAGGCTCTCGAAAAAGGGATAAGCGGCATCCACATCAAGGTCAGGGCTCCTGGTGGACACAAGAGCAAAACCCCAGGGCCTGGCGCCCAGGCGGCGATCAGGGCCCTGGCGAGGGCTGGATTGATGATCGGAAGGATTGAGGACGTGACCCCGATACCACATGACACGACGAGAAGGCCAGGTGGAAGGAGGGGAAGGAGAGTCTAAAAGAAGGCTTAAATACCTTCTTTATTCTTTCACTTCAAAGCCCGTGTTGGAGGTCTACATTCATGGACATTGAAGTTCTCGGCAATTCCGGTGCGAGGTTCAGAGTGATCGCAAGGGGCGTGGATCCTTCGTTCATAAACGCCATCAGAAGGGCTGTAATGTCTGAGGTGAGCGTCCCTGCTGTCGATAAGGTCTTCATAGCCGAGAACTCTGGTGTCCTGTATGACGAGATACTCGCTCACAGGATCGGGCTGGTTCCCCTCAAGGGAGGGGAGGGGTTGGTCCGCCCCTCTGAGTGCGACTGTGGTGGAAAGGGATGCCCGCGCTGTGAGGCAATCCTAACGCTTGAGGTCGAGGCGCCTGAAGACAACTATACTGTTTACTCAGGTAGGCTCAAGCCCGAGGGCTCTGTTTTTGTTGCAAACAACGACATCCCGCTCGCGGTGCTGAACAAGGGTCAGAAGATTGCGTTGGAGGCCCATGCCCGTCTAGGGACCGGAAAGGAACACGCGAAATGGCAGCCTGTTTCCGGAGCGACAGTAAAATATGAGCCTATCATCACGGTTGACTTGAATAAATGCTCGCTTTCTGCAAAGTGCGTCCAGGCCTGCCCTAAGAAGATACTCTTAATCAAGGAAAAAGCTTTGAGGGTCACCTCCGTCTGGGACTGCACCCTCTGCGAGGAGTGCGTGGAGGCGTGCCCCAACGGAGCGATATCGGTATCGTATAACCCTGCAAATGCAATGTTGATGCTCGAGAGCGAGGGATCACTAACCCCTCAGGAGCTCATTTTCGCGGCATGCGAAGTTCTGAAGGATAAGTTCGAGTCGATAAGGGTTGCGCTTGAAAATACAAAGGAGGCATCTTAAATGAAGAGGACTTTACCAACAAATCCCAAGACCAGGCGTTTGATAAGACTGCTCAGACGCGCTTCAAGGTCAAGTAATGTCGGTGTCTGGAGGGATCTCTCCGAATTGCTCTCCGTACCGACCAGGAAGAAGATCTCTGTTAATGTAAGCAAGATCGACAAATTCGCCAAGGAAGGGGAATTCATAGCCGTCCCAGGAAAAGTACTCGGTTTCGGAAACATCTCGAAGAAGATCGACGTGGCGGCATTGTCATTCAGCCCATCGGCGAGGGAGAAGATAATCGCTTCAGGTGGCAGGGCGATCTCGCTCGAGGTGCTGTTGAACCTCAATCCGAGAGGAAGAGGGGTCAAGATACTGAGGTGACATGGGTTGCCCGAGGTACTATACATCGACGGTAGTGGGCTGAGGCTGGGCAGGGCCGCCTCAAAGATAGCCAAGCATCTGATGGCAGGGAACAAGGTAGTTGTCGTAAATGTGGACAAAGTTGCAGTCTCGGGGGATCGGGACTCTGTGATGAGCAAATACGAGCGGTGGATGTCCATAAGGACGCTAAAGAATCCCGAGGAGGTTGGGATGAAGCAGCACCGTTCTCCAGATCGCCTCTTCCATAGCGCCGTCAAGAACATGCTACCGAAGACGCCTTCGGGAAAGGATGCGCTGAAGAGGCTGAAGGTATTCATTGGGACTCCCGGAGAGCTGAACAAAGCCCAGTTCCAGACAATCGAGGAAGCGCACGTCAAGAACCTGCGGGGTCCGTATATGGAGCTTGGTGAGGTATCAAAGAGTCTAGGATGGTCCGTACAATGAGCGAAAAAGTAGTTGTCGTTAGCGGGAAAAGGAAGACTGCCGTTGCTAGGGCAGTTGCCACGAAGGGGACTGGAAAGATCTACATAAACAACACCCCGATCGAAATCATGACACCAGAGCTGGTCAGAATGAAGGTCATAGAGCCCCTCCTCGTCGCTGGGGCGGATTACGCCAATGCCATAGACATTGATGTAAAGGTTGAGGGTGGCGGCGTGATGGGCCAGGCTGAGGCAGCCAGGGTTGTCATAGCAAACTCCTTGGCCGAGATATTCGGCGAGGCTCTCAAGAGCAAGCTGATGTCCTACGACAGGAGGCTCCTGGTCGAGGATCCCCGGAGGACCGAGCCGAAGAAGTTCGGTGGCTACAGCGCCCGAAGAAGAAAGCAGAAGTCTTACAGATAAGGTGTCGATATGATCGTCCCTGTCCGGTGCTTCACGTGCGGCAAGGTCATTGCCGACAAATGGGAGGCGTTCAATGAGCGCGTGGGGCAGGGGGAGAACCCTGCAAAGGTGTTGGACTCTCTCGGGATCGAGAGGTACTGCTGCAGGCGCATCTTCCTCTCGCATGTCGACCTCGTAGGCGAGACATTAAAGTTCTCTGTGAGGGACAAAGAAGGAAAAATATAAAAGCTCTTATCGTTTTCACAGATTTGCATCATTGGGGAGTAATTGCATGGCGACTATTGAAGCTGCTGACCTGTTGTTGCCGCTGGAGGTATACCTCGCGGCTGGGATACATATCGGTACGCACGTCAAGACCAACGATATGCGCCCCTTCATATACCGCGTCAGGCCAGACGGCCTGTACGTATTGGACGTAAGGAAGACCGATGAGCGTATCCGGGTCGCCTCAAAGTTCATATCGAAGTTCGCACCTGAAACCGTGTATGCTACTTCGGCGAGGCAGTATGGGTTCAAGCCCGTTGAGAAATTTTCTTCAATGATTGGAGGGAAGAGTCTTACCGGGCGGTTCATACCAGGTACCTTCACGAATCCGAAACTCTCCAACTACTGCGAGCCGAGGCTCCTTGTCGTGACCGATCCTAGGGCTGACTGGCAAGCCATGGTAGAGGCTGCAGAAGTGGGCATACCTGTGGTCGGTCTCTGCGACACCGACAACCGGGCACAGCTGATGGACCTGGTCATCCCGATCAACAACAAGGGAAGAAAATCCATAGCCCTCGCGTACTGGCTCCTGACAAGGCAGGTGCTCCGGGAGAGGGGCGCTCTAGGTCCGACCGAAGACCTCCCCGCGACAATCGATGACTTTGAGTCGAAAGTCCTCGTTGCTGAGGATGAGTATGGGGGAGATTACAGTCTTGAGGGATAGACTTCCCTCAGTCTCCGGCTCTTTTTACGAAGATGACCCTGCTGCCCTTGAATCGCGGATAAAATGGTGTTTTCTGCACAAAATTGGACCCGGCAGGTTGCCGTCTGCCCCCGTTTCCAACGAGAGGAAGATCTTTGCACTCATCTCACCGCATGCTGGCTACATATATTCTGGGCCGGTCGCGGCTCACGGTTTCTTGGAAGTTTCGAAGGAACCGCCGCCCGAGATCGTCGTGATCGTCGGGCCTAACCACACTGGCATGGGGGGCGCTGTTTCGGTATGGGAGGGGGGAGACTGGATCACCCCCCTCGGGCGGGTGAAGGTCGACCTGGAGGTCTCCCGGTCGATCACCAGATCCGGGGCAGCAGAGCCGGACTCGGACGCCCATGAGTACGAACACTCTCTTGAAGTCCAGATCCCGTTCCTCCAGTACCTCTTCGGATCCGGCTTCAGGATTGTGCCGATCTGTATGATGCTTCAGGACTATGAGACCTCGAGGGAGCTCGGGGAAGCGATCGCAACTGCTGTAAAGGGAAAACCGGCTTTGCTCATTGCCAGTACAGACTTCTCGCACTATGTGCCATACAAATCCGCATATGAACGGGATTCGCTTGTGATTGAGGAGATCCTCAGGATGAACCCCAAAGGGGTGGAAGGTGCTGTCAGGAGCAAAGGGATCACGATGTGCGGTCCGGGACCCGTGATGGCTGTCATGAGCGCTTCACTTGCACTCGGAGCGGACCGCTGCAGAAAACTGTGCTACGCGACCTCAGGTGACACCTCTGGGCCGAAGGGAGAGGTCGTCGGCTACGGGTCCTTCTCAATCGAGTTCAAGTAAGCGCGGCAACCCGTCTCAGCTCGACACAGTCGAGCGCCTCAGGCGAAAGCCTTAATCAGACTGTGTGGTTAGGTCTAATATGGATTCGATTAGGCTCGACATCCCTTTCACAGTCCCGCTCCTGGGGGAGTCTTTTGTCGAAGCGGGCACCCCGCTCCTCACCGCGGCTTTGGCCTTCTCTTGGCGCGTGACAGTCAAGAAGTCCCCCTCCCAAAAACTATCCATCCCGATAAGCTCTTCATCCCTTAACAAAATACTTTCAAAGTTCCTGGCCTCCCAAGGGCTCGAGGGGCATTACTCGATATCTGGACCTCACGAGGGCGGGCCTGACCAGGACTTTGTGAATACAGCAGCCCTCCTGTACCTCACAGAGTGCGAGAAGATTGAAGCGGATCTGCCCCGGCTCCTTAAGAAAGCAGGTCCGTGGGACTTTGTGACTGCGGCGAGGAGCCTCACCTCTCTGTCCGGTGGGTTTGTTGCAAGCAGGCAGGGCGAGGGCTTCCTTTCGATCGACTCCGCCCCTCCCGGTCCAATCTGCATGAGGATCCTCCCGGGGAGATGCATCAATGAAACCCCGGTCTCCAGGTTCTCAAGGGAGTTCCCTGCACTGTCGGATCCCATGTGGCACCTCCTGGCGCACCTGGTCCTGGAGGGCATTAATTCTATCCAGAGAGGCGATCTGGCCGCTTTAGGTAGGGCTTTTTCACTCGAGGCTTCCCTTCAGTATGCAACAGGTCAGATTACGTTGTCCGACCTGCAGCGGGTCACGGCGTTCCGATCCCTGGGTAGCAAGATCATTGTCTCCCCGACACTCGTGGCAGATTTGGTGATCCCTGCAGAGGAGGACCTCTCCGGAGAATTCCAGCTCGTGCGCTTTTCCCAAGAGGGGGTGAAAGAGATTGAGGGCTGACCTGGTGATCAAGCTGGGGGGCAGCGCGATAACGCAAAAGGACACGCCTTATACGCCTAACCTGGCTGTTATAGACCGGATCGCACAGGAATTCTCTTCTTCTTGGGGCGGGAGGCGTGTACTGCTGGTACACGGCGGCGGGTCGTTCGGACACCACGCTGCAATAAAATACATCGATCGGAGCGGCAGATTGTGTAGCCCGAGAGGTATTGCTGAGACAAGGCACGCAATGCACCGCCTCACCTCCCTGCTCGCCGAGCCGTTCCTGGAGAAGGGGGTGCCATTCTTCGCCATCGACCCCTCTGCCTGCTTCTTCTACGAGGAAGGGGGAGGCAAACCGACTTTGCAGTACTCGCTCCAGCCGGTCGAGCTGGCACTCGCGGCGGGTCTACTCCCATCGCTGGGAGGTGACGTCCTCCTCTCGAGCCGAGGGCATGGGCGGATCCTCTCGGGGGACACAATCGCGCGCATCCTGGCACTCGCCAGCTCGGCGGAGCTCCTTGCCTTCGGAACCAATGTCGATGGGTACCTCGAAGGAGGAAAGCCTGTCTGGAAAATAGGTCGCGGGGAGCTCAAAGAGCTCGTAGCTGCAGCCAAATGCAGGAGTAAAGACGTGACCGGAGGGATGGCAGGGAAGCTCGGCGAGGTCGGTGAATACCTCTCATCAGGAGGGAAAAGGGCATTGATTTTCAACGCGACCCGCCCTGGGTCCGTCGCGCGACTGCTTCGTGGCGAAGAGGTGGAAGGGACATATATAGATTGAAACATAATGAAGAGATGTCAAAAGGCGTTGGGAAATGATCTCTGACAGGAAGCTGAAACACCTCGAGATATGCAGGGACATGGATGTCGGGTCCAGGCGGAAGACCACACACCTGGAGGACGTCGACCTCGTCCACCTTGCAGTACCTGAACTCGACCTCTCTGACATAGACCTCTCGATGTCATTCCTTGGGAAACGGATCTCAGCACCCCTCATCATCTCCGCAATGACAGGCGGTCACCCGTCGACAAAGAAGATCAACGAGAACCTCGCCAGGGCGTCCTCCGAACTGGGGCTGGGGATCTGCGTGGGGAGCCAGAGGGCTGCCCTTGAGGATCCCTCGCAGGAAGACACGTTCCGTGTGGTCAGGGAGGCGTCGCGCGAGATGCTCGTGATCGCCAACATAGGGGCGGCCCAGATCCTCTCCCGTGAGCGCCTCACCCTCGCCATCAAGGCAGTATCTATGATCGATGCAGATGCCATCGCTGTGCACCTGAACCCGCTCCAGGAGCTCGTCCAGCCGATGGGGGACACTAGGTACCGCGGAGTTTTGAGTGCAATAAGCGATCTTGCGAGCGAATTGGGAGTGCCTGTGATAGCCAAGGAGACCGGATGCGGCATATCGAGGGAGGTAGCAAAAGCCCTCTTGGACTCCGGCGTCTCTGCAATCGAGGTCGCCGGCGCAGGGGGAACCAGCTGGGCGGCGGTCGAGTACTACAACGCGCAGAGCAAGGGTGAGCGTTCGAAGGCAGAGGTGGCAGAGACCTTTTGGGACTGGGGGATACCGACTGCGATGAGCATATGCGAGATCCGTTCGCTCAAAACGCAGGTGCCTATAATCGCCTCAGGTGGGATCAGGAACGGCCTGGACATCGCAAAGTCAATAGCCTTGGGCGCTGACCTTGCCGGGGTGGCCAGGGAGCTCCTCATACCCGCATTCAAGGGGCACCGGGAGGTGACTGCGAGGCTGGAGCGGATGATCCATGAAGTGAAAGCGGCCGCCCTCCTGACCGGGGCTCGAGACGTCAAATCGCTCAAGTCCGTCCCCACAGTGCTCAGCGGGGGGCTTTTAAACTGGATCACGCAGAGAGGTCTTGGTGTTTGCAAAAATGATTGAGTCAGACATGGCATCAATAGCGGGAGAAGTAGGCGCCCTGATAGACTCAATGCTCGGCAGGAAAGACACTCTCTTCAATTCAGCACGCCACCTCCCTTCCCACGGCGGGAAGAGGATGCGCCCATACTTGGTGGTGAAGTCCTGCGAGGCTGTTGGCGGTGACAGGGGCTCGGCGTTCGCGCCTGCCGCCGCGGTCGAGCTCCTCCACAACTTCACGCTCATCCACGATGACATAATGGACAACGACACAATGCGGCGTGGGGTTCCGACGGTCCACGTGCTCTGGGGGACCCCCACCGCGATACTCGCCGGCGACCTCCTCTTCGCGAAGGCTTTCCAAGCAGTATTGAAGAATACGCTTGACGACAAAAAGGCGAGGCTGGCGGCCTCTGCGCTAGCAGATGCCACCGTCAGGCTCTCAGTAGGTCAGTTTCAGGACATGTCATTCGAGGAGAAGGAGGAGATAACCGAGGAAGAATACTTGGAGATGATCTCGGGTAAGACGGCCGCCCTATTCCAGGCATGCGCCGAGATCGGAGCGATCGTTGGGGGAGGTAGCATGGACAGCGTCGCTAAACTCGGGGCATACGGATGGAACCTCGGCATGGCTTTCCAGATATTCGACGACTACCTCGGCATCACCTCGGACGAGGAAGAGCTAGGCAAACCGGTTGGCAATGATCTGAGGGAGGGGAAAAAAACACTGATAGTGATCAGGGGAATGCAGACCAGATCCAGGGACTTGATAAAGACCCTCCTCGGAAACAAAAATGCGACCAAGGCACAACTGACGAACCTCATCTCCTCGCTCGAGGAGGACGGCGTTCTTGGTTACGTCATGGGAAAAGCCATGGGGTATGTCGAGGATGCAAAGAAGGCCCTCTCCTTCCTGCCCGACTCTGAACCAAAGAGATCTCTGGCTCAGCTTGTTGAGTTCGCTGTAATGAGGAAAAAGTAGGCAAGCGGGGCGGGCACGACAAAAAGATAAGTGCTCCCTCGCACAAGTGTCTCTCTCATAACGAAGGTGATCGCGTTGAACCGACCTACCGAGGAAGAGCGGATAAGGAAGCTGCTACGGAACCATGCCCTGCTCAATGCCCTCAAGTACGGCGGGAAGGCAAACCCAAAAGCAGTGGCGGGCAAAGTCTTTGCAGAGGAGCCTGCGCTCAAGTCTAGAGCTGCCGAGATCTTTCGATTGGCCGAGGAGGTGTCGGCCGAGATCAATGCAATGGCTCCAGAAGCCCAAAAGGCGCTGGCAGAGTCGGCGGGCCTTTCCGCAGAGAAAGAGAAACCAAAGCCCCAGCAGCACCTGCTCCCTCCGCTCCCCAACGCCGAAAGATACCCGAAGATCCACGTCAGGTTTGCGCCAAACCCCGACTCGGTCATACACCTCGGGAACAGCCGTGCCGCCATCCTAAGCGATGAATACGCAAAGATCTACAACGGGTCCTTCACCCTCCGCTTCGAGGATACTTCCCCCTCAATCAAACCGCCCCAGCCCGAAGCATACGAGGCGATCAAGGAGGATCTGAGGTGGCTGGGGGTGCGGTGGGACAACGAAGTGATCCAGTCGGACCGCCTCCAGATATACTACGAGTATGCTGAGAAGCTGCTGAGGATCGGCGGGGCCTACATATGCACCTGCCCCGCTGAGCGGTTCAAGGAATTCGTATCCAAAAAGAAGCCGTGCCCCTGCAGGGATCTCCCAATCGAAGTTCAGTTATCGAGATGGAAAGGCATGCTTGATGGGAGCATAAGGAGGGGCGGAGCGGTCATGAGGGTGAAGACCCTCCTTGACCACCCCAACCCTGCCATAAGGGACTGGCCCGCAATGCGAATAGACACAAAACCCCACCCAAGGATAGGGACGAGGTACAGGGTTTGGCCGCTGTACAACTTTGCCTCGGGGATAGACGACCACCTGTTGGGGATAACCCACATCCTCAGGGGCAAGGAGCATGAGGTCAACATGGCACGTCAGAGGTTCATGTACGACTATTTCGGGTGGGATTATCCTGAAGCGATACACTACGGGCGGCTGAAGATCGAGGGCACCGTTCTGAGCAAGTCCAAGATAAGGGCAGGGATAGAGTCTGGGATTTACGAGAACTGGGATGACCCCCGTCTCGGCACAATCTCCGCCCTACGGAGGCGCGGTTTCCTGCCCGAGACGATACGGCGCCTGATCTTGGAGGTCGGCGTCAGGCCGTCCGAGGCAACAATTAGCTGGGAGAACCTCTCATCTATCAACCGCAAGCTCCTTGACCCTGTATCAAAGCGGTACATCTTCGTCGCTGATCCGAAGGTAATCCTTGTCGAGGGCGTCAGTCGGGACTTCGAGGTGAACATACCCGTGCATCCAGACCATCCCGAGTGGGGATCGAGACGCTTCAAGATCGGCCCAGGTTCAAGGATAGTGGTACAGTCCTCGGACCTGTCCGGCGCGAAGAGTAACCCGTATCTGCGCCTAATGAATCTCTTCAACATCGAGGTCACCTCTGATGGTCGCTGCGCGTTCCACAGCGAAGGGGTAGCTGAAGCCAGAACGCTCGGGGCGCCCATCGTACAGTGGCTGCCTGACGGCGCTGGGGTGCCCATAAGCGTGGTGAAGCCTGACGCCTCAAGGGACTCAGGCCTCGTGGACGTTGGCATGCTCGACGAGAACCTCCCCCAGGTGTTCCAGTTCTACAGGTACGGCTTTGTTAGGGTGTGCAGATCGGGCGATGCCCTGATCGGGTACTTTACGCATAACTGATCCGACTGCTTACCACAAAGCTCATAAATACCCTCCCTTTTGTCTAATTGAAACAAGCGATGAAGACATCCGGGGTAAAGGATATGTCCAAGAAACCAATATTTGTGAGGTTTGACGTGCCTCCAGAGATAATGGAGCGCGCTTATGAAGCGGTAAAATTGGCAAAAGAAGACGGGAAGCTCAGGAAAGGCGCAAATGAGTCCACCAAGGCGGTCGAACGCGGGATAGCGAAGCTCTTGGTCATAGCAGAAGATGTTGACCCGCCTGAGATTGTTGCACATCTCCCATTGCTTGCGGAGGAGAAGAAGATCTCTTATGTTTATGTCGACTCGAAGGTGAAACTCGGCACCGCTGCAGGGATAGACGTCCCGTCGGCTGCCATCGCGATAGTCGAGCCGGGCAAGGGTAAGCCTTTGGTCGATGAGGTGATCTCAAAGATCTCTTCCCTAAGGTTGAAGGGGACTGCTGAAGAGAAGACGGAGGAGCCAAAGCCGGAGCCAAAGAAGGAAGAGGCGCCAGCGGCTGAGCCCAAGAAGGAAGAGGCTTCCAAGAAGGAGAAGCCCAAGAAGAAGCCAGCTAAGAAGACACAGGGAGAGCCCGCGGAGACCCCCAAAGAGGGAGCTTAACCCTGGTGATTGCCGATGAGCCGAGAAATGGGTGACGTCTCTCCTGCCGAAGTCATTCAGATAGTGGGCAGGACTGGCGTTACTGGCGAAGTGATTCAGGTCCGCGTCCGCGTCCTTGAAGGTAAGGACAAGGGGCGGATCATCACTAGGAACGTCAAGGGTCCTGTCCGCATCGGGGACATCCTGATGCTCAGAGAAACCGAACGCGAGGCCAAAAAATTAATGCCAAGATGATTTTATTGGGCTGATGCTATATGGTCAGAATCCAAAAATGCTCTTTCTGCAGCCACGAGATCCCTGCCGGGACTGGACTGTTATACGTCAAGAATGACGGCACCATCCTCCGATTCTGCTCCAGCAAGTGTCGCAAGAACATGCTCGAGCTGAAGAGAGTCCCTAGGGATCTCAAGTGGGCATCATCCAAGGTGTAGGCGGATGATAGAGCGCACTTTTTCGATGATAAAGCCGGACGCCGTGCTGAGGGGGATCATCGGCGAGGTCATATCTAGGATAGAGAAAAAGGGCCTAAAGATAGTCGGCATGAGGATGATCAGGGTCTCCGAAGACCAAGCGTCTCGGCTTTACGCAGTCCACAGGGAAAAGCCATTCTACGGCGAGCTCGTATCCTTCATCAGGTCGGCGCCAGTCGTTGTGATGGCAATAGAGGGGGAGAGCGCCGTTTCAGTGATGCGAAAGCTCATAGGCTCCACCGACGCCAAGGAGGCTTCCCCAGGCACAGTAAGGGGCGACTTCTCTTGCTCGAAGAGCATGAATGTAATCCATGCCTCCGATTCGGTCGAGAATGCACAGAAGGAGCTCGCTATATTCTTCGGAGAGGGCGAGCTTCTGGGGTATGAGCGCTTAGACGCAAAATGGGTGGCTTGAACCTCGGAGCCCCGCGATCCCTTTTTTCTTTGACCTACCCTTTGAGGAAGCATTCCGCATCATTTATGAGTAAGCTGGTCTTCTCTACCTTTGAGAAGCTATTTCGGGGGATCTCAGATGCCAATCCGACAGCCTATAGTCACTGTATTGGGGCACGTTGATGTGGGCAAGACACTGCTCCTCGACAAGATAAGGGGCAGCGCAGTGATGGCGCGCGAGGTTGGGGCCATGACCGTGGCTGCGTCGCCACGGTGGTAAACTCAGCACATCGGCGCCTCGTTCTTGCCAATCGACGTAATCGAGCGGTACTGCTCACCAGTAGTCAAGGGTTTCCAGATGAAGGTCACAATACCAGGGATCCTTGTGATCGATACGCCTGGTCATGAGGTCTTCACCAACCTCAGGGTCAGGGGAGGGTCGGTCTCTGACATCGCAATCCTCGTTATCGACATACTCGAGGGGGCCGAGAAGCAGACCGAGGAATGCATTGAGATCCTCCGTTCCAGAAAGACCCCTTTCATTGTTGCCGCCAACAAAGTGGACAAGGTGCCGGGGTGGAGGCCGTTCCCGGAAAAGCCGTTCTTCGAGTCTTACAAGGCACAGACAAAAGCCGTCCAGGAGAAGGTGGACGAGATGATATACAGGATTATCGGCGATCTGGCAAAGTATGGCTTCGCATCAGATCGCCTCGACAGAATCCGCGACTTCACAAAGTCCGTCGCCATAGTCCCCACGAGCGCCGTCACAGGGGAAGGCATAGCCGAGCTCCTTGCACTTCTCTGCGGACTGGTTCAGCAGTACCTCCTCAAGCGGCTTGACGTCTCGTCGGGTCAAGGCAAGGGGGTGATCTTGGAGGCGAAGGAGGATCTGGGGATAGGGCACACGATAGATGTCATCCTCTATGATGGATTGCTCGAACGCGGCGACAGGATAGTCGTCGGGGGGTTCAACGAGCCGATCGTGACTAAAGTGAGG